>R28__coassemble_28_pt1 | contig 91772 bp, 80 predicted proteins | sample R28__metabat2_low_PE_021 | metagenome-assembled genome bin R28
CCGCCGCCCGAGGCGCAAAGCACGCCCTGCGATTCAATCTCTATGACCTCCGCCTTGGGAGCCTCATAGACCTTCTGTTTTGTTGTTTTCATTTTACGATGTTTGTTGTTTTAGAGTTAGTTAACTATTTGATTGTCAATTTAAGAACTCAATTTAGCACGACACTTCTTGGCAACAAGAAGCGTGCGCTGCTTATTTTTCGCATCGCAGATGAAGGCCCTAGGAATAACCTGAATAAAGGATGAGAAAACAGCCCACGCCATACATAGCGTGAAGCCGTTATCCAACCTCCTTTATTTGTTTTTGAGAGAATTTCCTAGGTTCTCATCTGCAAGGAAGCAATAACGCTTCTAATTATTCAATATGTCGCGAATGGTTGCTGGGTACATCGAAGCACCAGTGAACCAATTCGGGCGCAAAAATACATTTTTTTTGAATATCGCAAGAAATAACAGGTGTTTTTACAAAAAAAATGTGGGGACGGTGTGCACTCCGTCCCCACAGAACAATGAATTCAAGATGATTACAAATTACATTGTCTTAGCCCATGTGTCCTTCAAGGCCACGGTGCGGTTGAAGACCAAATGACCCTCAGTGCTGTCCTTGTCGACGGTGAAATAGCCGATGCGCTGGAACTGGAAATGGTCGAGCGGCTTGGCATCAGCGAGATATTCCTCCACATAACACACGGGACGCACCTCAAGCGAGTTGGGGTTCATCATTTCCTTCATGGCTTCGAGCGAGGTCTTGCCTTCGTTTTGCAGGCGGGCCAGCTCATCGCGCGGGTTCTCCACCTTCCAAAGGCGGTCGTACATGCGCACCTCGGCTTCGAGGCAACGCTCGCAGCTCACCCAGTGGATGGTGCCTTTCACCTTGCGGTTGGCACCGGGCAGACCGCTCTTCGTGTCGGGATCATACTCGGCATAAACTTCCACCACCTCGCCATTCTCGTCCTTCTTGCAGCCCGTGCATTTCACGATGTAGGCGTTCTTGAGGCGCACTTCGTTGCCAGGGGTCATGCGGAAGTATTTCTTCGGTGCGTCTTCCATGAAGTCCTCTTTTTCAATCCAAAGCTCGCGACTGAAGGCAATCTTATGGCTGCCTGCGGTTTCGTCTTCGGGATTGTTGATGGCTTCCATCTCCTCGATTTGCCCTTCGGGATAGTTGGTGATGACCAGCTTCACAGGGTTGACCACAGCGGCCACGCGGGTGGCGGTAGCATTGAGGTCTTCGCGAATGGCGCTCTCCATTAGGGCGAAGTCGTTCAAGGCATCGTAGGTGGTGTAGCCAATCTTGTCGATGAACTTATGGATGCTGCTCGGCGTGTAGCCACGACGACGGAAGCCGCAAATCGTGGGCATGCGCGGGTCGTCCCAGCCGCTGACAAGACCTTCGTTGACAAGCACGAGCAGGTTACGTTTGCTCAACAGGATATAATTGAGGTTCAGCTTGTTGAACTCGGTTTGGCGTGGACGGTTGTCGTCCATGTTGTCGCCTTCGCCTCGGATTTCCTTCAACCAGTCGATGAAGAGGTCGTAGAGCGGACGGTGCACCACAAACTCCAACGTGCAGAGCGAGTGGGTGACGCCCTCGAAGTAGTCGCTCTCGCCGTGGGCGAAGTCGTACATCGGGTAGGCGTGCCACTTGGTGCCGGTGCGGTGGTGCGGTGTGTCGACCACGCGGTAGATGATTGGGTCGCGGAAGTGCATGTTCGGGTTGGCCATGTCAATCTTGGCACGGAGCACCATCTTGCCCTCACCGATCTCGCCGTTGTTCATCTTGTTGAACAGGTCGAGCGATTCCTCAACGGGGCGGTTGCGATAGGGGCTCTCGATGCCGGGCTGCGTGGGTGTACCTTTTTGTGCGGCAATCTCCTCACTGCTTTGCTCGTCGATATAGGCCTTACCCCTTTTTATTAATTCTATGGCAAAATCCCAGAGTTGCTGGAAGTAGTCGGAGGCATAGTATTCGTTACCCCATTGGTAGCCAAGCCATTGGATGTCCTCCTTGATGGCATCGACGTATTCCATGTTCTCTTTGGTGGGGTTGGTGTCGTCGAAGCGCAGATTGCACACGCCGCCGTGCGCAGCGGCAATACCAAAGTCGAGGCAAATGGCCTTGGCGTGGCCGATGTGGAGGTAACCGTTCGGCTCTGGGGGAAAGCGCGTCTGCACGCGACCGCCATTCTTGCCGTTGGCCAAATCTTCTTCCACTTTCGCTTCAATGAAATTGAGCGACTTTTTCTCTGTTACTTTTTCTTCTTCTGGGTTTGTCATAACACTAAACTCTAAACACTAAACTCTAAACTGATTAATATGCTTTATACTTGTCGCCCGTCTTCTCGATGAGGATTTGGTAGTACTCGTCGCTATACTTCGGGTGCTCGCTCTTGATGGGCGTGTATTTGCTGCCGGGCTTGGTGGGCTGGGCGGTGTTCACGTTGCCGTCCATGTATTTCATAAACAGCTCGTGGTAGAAACGTTTCCACATGGCCGTCATGTCGTTAGCGGCGTCGCAAGAGAACTTGGTGAGTTCCCTGACTTGGGCCTCTCTGCCTTTGATGGTATTGACACGCTCATCCAAGGCGGGGATGACCTTTTCCACCCACTTCGTCTCCATCTCGCGTTGCACCTTGCGGATTTCGGGGTGGATGTAGTCGTATTTGGTGTAGGCCCAGTTGCTCATCTGGTTGAAGGTCCAGAAGGCCGAGGTCTCCGACCACTCGCTCATCGAGCCGTTGCCTTCGCGGAAGCACTCTGGAATCTCGGTCATGCAGGTGTACATCGGGCAATAAACGGTGTTGTCGGTGTCGTCGACGCCAAACCAAATGATGCCGCCGATGGGCCATTCGTGCTGGCCACGGCTTTGGGCGACAAACGAGAAGCCGGTCTGTTGGGTGGCGGTGGTGCGCTCGTGAACATAGGTCTGGCCGTTCACTTCAAACTCCATCGGGCGCCAACGGTAGGGGCAGTGGAAAGGACCTGCACCCACGTCTTGCGACATGTCGAGTTCGGTGCCTTCGAGGTGGTCGCGCATGAAGTCCATCATGTCGAGGACGCTCACCTTCTTGTTGGGCAGCACCCAAAGGGGCATACGGTTGGTGGGGAAGTTGTCGGGCGTCTGGCACATGCCCTTGGTATAGGGCTGCACGCGCTTGATGTCGCGACCTGTGGCATAGCCCCAATAGTCCTTCATGTTGTCGGTCACCTTGTTGAACATGGCCCACACGCGCAGGTCGCAGAAGCGGGCACCGCTGAAATCAACGGGGTTGTAAACATCTGAGAACGAGAACTTTTCATCGGGACCGTTGTAGAGTTTCATCTCCTTGGCGAAGCTGATGACGTCGTCGGCATAAACGCAGTCGATGTTCGGATCCTTGAAGAGTTTGTCGATGTTCTTGAAGGTGATGCTGGTCTTGCACTTGCGCGTGGCCAGCGGGAAGGTGGTGATGCGGGCCTGGTTGGCGTGGCCGCTCACATAGCCGTCGGGGATGCGGCGTGCCACCCACACGGCGCCTTTGTTTTGCGGGCCTTTACCGATCATTTCGAGGATCCACACCTCTTCGGTATCGCAAATCGAGAACGACTCGCCTTCGCTGACGTAGCCGTAGTTGTAGACCAGCTCGCCCATGCACTTGATGGCTTCGCGGGCGGTCTTGGCGCGTTGCAGGGTGATGTAAATCAGGCTACCGTAGTCGATGACGCCCTGGCCTTCCCAGAGGCTTTCGAGGCCGCCGTAGGTCGTTTCGCCGATGGCTAATTGCCATTCGTTCATGTTGCCGACCACGTTGTAGGTGTGTGCTACCTGTGGGATTTGGCCGCGATACATGCCGCCGTCCCAGTCATAAACGTCGAGCATGGCACCGGCGGGCCAGTCGGTGGCGGGATAATGGTAGAGTTCGCCATACAGCACATGGCTGTCGGCGGCGTAGCTAATCATGCAGGAGCCGTCGGTGGAGGCGCCTTTGGTAATCAGGAAATTGGTGCAGGCATTGGCTTTCCCGAAGGAAAAAACAAGGGCCAAGGCCAGGATTGCGGTTAATGTCTTCTTCATAGTTTATCTGTTATTTGTTGCGTTTCGTTTGAGCGGACAAAGATAGTAAATTGTTGAATTGAATGATGTTGAATTGTTGAAATCTTTGATTTGGCGAAGTCAATAGTTTTCTTGTCATTGATTATGAATATTTTACCCGACAGCAAACGACAACAAACGACTACTGTCGACTACAAACGTTTAATCAACGGCTTGATCTTGGCGGAGTTTGCAATTTTGCGGCGAGAAAACTAAAACACAGTAATTATGGAAATACCGGAATATGTTTATGGCATCCCGACAAAAAAAGCAAAAAGCAAAGAAAGGGTGGAGCTAATCAAAGATTATTATTTTAGACTATGGAAAAAACTTCAAAAAGAAGGGCGAAGTAATTCGGTTTTCAACAAATTTCTTGGAGTCGATGTTTTTATTGTTGAAAAAGAAAGCGATAAGAAAACGATTTATGCAGCCTCGAAAAACTGGCAGTCAACATACGCCGTCAAGCATTTGGAGGAAGTAATTGCCAATGCTACAAAGCTAGATGAAGGCCCGATTTATGACAAACCTAAAGGGAACACACAAAAAGCCAACGGTTATAAAAACATAGTGGTCCTACATTACAAAATCTCGAATGCCACCATTCCATATTTGAATTTCTACGCCAAGCTAACTATCGGAATCAAAGCAGATAACAAGCATGTGCAATACTGTATAAACAAAGTGGAATGCGTATAATAAAAAAACCGCACTCTACATTACCTCCTGCAATACATTCGGAATGTGTACGGTTTACAAAGTACCGAAAAAACAGTAAACCTGGCTTATTTGAATGCAGTTCTGCTCTCCGTTTGATTTTCTGCCTGCAAAATTACAGCTTTTTCGGAAACGCCGCCACAAAGCCCCGTAAATTCATTCTTTTTTCCTGTTGTTCCTGTAATCCGAATAACACTTGAAGAAATCGTAGTCTAACAGGTCGCAGATCTTGAGGAGCAAGTCGGTGTAGATCCAGCGGCGGTTGAAGATCTTGTAGGCGTTTTGGCGCGAGAAGCCGAGCTGGCGGGCGAGCCAGGTGATGGTGCGCCCCTGCCTGTTGAGTTCCTCCTTGATGAGGTTGCCGATGTGCGGTTCTTCGTGCATGCTGCTTTCATTGGGTTGAGCCAAACTCTTGAAAGCATACAGAAAAGGCGTGAAACCTTTTGTATTACCTTTCACAGTGGTTTATTTCTGGACTACCAAACATGTAGATAAATACAAAATTCCACGCCTATCGGCGCGAACTTTGCACTTATTCTCACATGTTGAAAGTGTCCAGTTTTCTGTGAAGAGAACAAGAGTGTAAAGCTCGGTTTTAATATGTTAGTGTTCTATCTTTCTATCTTCTTTTGATTTAGATTTTGGGCAAAGGTAGGGATAATTTCGATTGGTTTCGATTATTATGCTCATATTTTGATTTACAAAGAAAGGAAGTGCCGTTTGACACTTCCTTTCATTTTAATGCTTAAACAATATCTTACTGTTTATGGCATTTGAAGTATTCATCATAGCCAGACTGTAGTGCATGCATTCTTAATTTGATTTCCAAATCGTTGCAGTTTGTGGCTCCCCATGATTCAGGGTCCATGGTTGTACTACCGTAATAGTAATTATCGGTAGCATCATATTCTTCGCATTTACATGATGAGTTTTTTGAACATTGGGAAAAGAGCATTAGACCAAACAATGCTACTGTAAGAATGATTACTTTTTTCATCGTTACAATGGTTTTATTGATTCATATTAGAAAAATTCAATTCTTCCATTTCCATCTCTTCAGTGTATTGCTTTCCATTTCCGCCATACCATGTGCCTGTATTAACATTATAAACCATAGGAAGACCTCCAGAAGAACCTGCTGCATTTTCTGTGACAATTCCACAATAAACATAGCCATCGTTATGGACATATAAACGATAAGCGAAAGATACCGAAGTAGCCGATCCTGACAATGTCTCTAAATCAATATAATCACCAATGTCTGGATGTCTGACCCTCAGTGTTGCTTTGGTAGGAGTACCACAGCCTGATGTAGTAGGATTTGACCAACGCAAAGTAATTGTGGTGCTTGTCGCAGTATGTCCTGTATAGTGAACCGGACAAGGAGACAACTGGCTACCTGGATCATAGTTAAAAACAGCATACGAACTATAGGAACTACCTCCAGCACTATTGAATGCTTTAACCTTGTAATAATTATATCCTTGTCTTGGGTTGCTATCATACAGAAAAGTGTTTGTCGTTTCCGAACCTATTTGTGAATAACTACCACTTGCCGAAGTACTTCTATAGACTTTGTAGCTTGTTGCATTAGATACAGAATTCCATGATATTTTTATGTCTGGCAACATCGCATTACCGACATTCACCGCATTTATTCCGGTTGGAGCATCTGGAACGGTTGTTCCGCCGCCACCACCGCCACCGCCGCCGGACGAATAATAACAATAGGCATAAGAACTCTTTTCACTCTCATCACCATTACTATTGACAGCCGTCACTTTATAGTAGTTTTCTGTATTCGGTGAAGAATCATAATAATAAGTGTTAGTTGTATAATCCAGCATAGAATACGTTCCGCTACTGCTGGATGAGCGATATACGCGATATTTAGATGCGTTTGAAACGCTATTCCAGGTAACACAAACTCTTGATCCACTTACTTCAGCGGAAACGCCTGTTGGAGCAGAAATGGCTGATGAGCCGCCACCGCCACCGCCATTATTACCCGAATAATAACATATAGTTTCATTATAACCCGTTGGTATTCCATTATAAGAACTCGTACCATACTCATTACCAGCTACAACTCGATACCAGTTTTCACCCTCTTTAGGTGAGGAATCAATATATGTTGTTTCATATACGACTTTTTCAATTCCATCAGATCCACGTCCTACTTTTATCTTATAATAGTTGGCACCTTCAACACTATTCCAAGTCACTATAATGGTTGACCCTGAAACATACGAACTCACCCCACTTGGCATAGGAGGGGCTTCCATAGGAGGGGCTTCCTTCTTCTTACAAGCCACCATTAGCAACAATAAAAACGAACAGATGGCAAACAATGTCATTGTCCCGATCCAAATCTTTTTTTTCATTTTCTCTATCACCCCGTTCTATCCCATTGGGCCCATCGGTTTTAAGGTTAGCATTTTACCTCGCAAAGGTAAAAACAACCCACATAGGACATTCATTTTCAGCGTCAACCAGATTGAGCGATAGGTTTTGCTTTTTGGTTGTCGGAAGTGTCAACCAAAGGTTTACAAACCAATACAAATCTACAATTCATTAGTGGAATTGGCGTTAGGGGGTGTCGTCCTTTCAGACCGGATTTTCATTCTCCCAATTCTGCCTCAAATTGGGCAACTGTAACGATTTTACAATCTTCAATGTGTTCAAGTTCAAGTAGATCCTCATCGCCCGAAACGAGGTAAATGGCATGGGACTTCACGGCCAATTCAAGAAGATAATCATCTTTTGGGTCACGACATCGAGGTGTGATTCCGTCAATCTCAAACATTGAAAAATGTGTATCCATCCATGCTTTCAAACGCTCGACGGCATCTTCTGGAAAGTATTTGCGAAACTTTGGCCGCTGTGCCACCCTAACGATTTCTTCATTGAGCATGGAGGTGGAAACAATCTCGAACCAAGGATTTTCAAGTAAGTCCAATAGGCAATCGAGCTTTTTTCCAATCAAGAAACTTATCCACAGGTTGGTGTCAACAACGATGCGAATAAGAGCTTGGCCGTCATCTTGATTCCAGTCGTTCTTCATACATTTCTTGTCTGACGGCCTCACACTCGGCCTTGATGGTTTCTTCGTCAAGTTCGTCGGTACGGAAAACGTCGCGCAACGCTTTCAGGCTCTCTGAGCGTTCCTCGCGCGTGAGGTCGCGGCAAAGCCTATAGCGATCTTCTTTGGCAAGCTGCAATGCCAAGCTGAGCAACTGTGCGTAGGTGAACTGTAAATTCAACGATGGATGAGTCGTGGTCATAGTCTACATGTTTTCTGACTGCAAAGATAAACAATTTTTCTAATAACCGTCGCTTTTCTTCCTTTTGTTTCGCTTTTCCCTTCGCACCGAGATCCTACCAAGGTGCTTAAGTTGTCGGAAGTGTCAACCAAAGGTTTACAATGGAGAATGCCCACGCAGAAACTGCAGAACTATGGGAATAGTCGCCGCTTTGCGCCGACACGCTTTGCGTCATTGCGAGGAGGCACGACGAAGCAATCTAGGCTATAGACTGTTTTCTGGATTGCTTCGTTCCTCGCAATGACGCGAAGCGACGAAATACTTGCGTCCGGCAGGCTTCCCATGATTCCCTTAGTTGACTACGTCGAATCTGCGATTTCTGCGTGAAACAAATACATCCCTAAGAACCAGCACTATACCCGACAGCAAACGACTACTGTCGACTACAAACGTTTAATCAACGGCTTAGTATTGACAGAGTTCGCAATTTTGCAGACAGAAAAACAAACACTATCTATTATGAACATACAGAGTAACACGCCGAAAGAAATACCAACAGGAATAAACAAAGAAGACATTGAAACAAGGAAGCAAATCATTCTCGATTTTTATAGGGAATGGAAGCAATTAAACCCAACTCAAAGAAAGTACAATGTTTCGTTGAAAGATTATGTAAACATTCGCAATGTTTCCATTAATGAAACGAGTTTCAGGGCATCAAAAACTTATCTATCGACACTCGCTGTACTTCAACTTGACGCTATATTGACAACAGCAAGGAAGACAAAAGTCGTCAATGCCAAACCCAACAACAAAAACCAGAAGCCCTTTAATAAAATGATATTGATGGAGTGCGAACTGCCCGGAATAGGGATTGTGAAACTTGTTGTAGGCATAAAACGGAAAACGCTTGAAAAAGTGCAGTACTGCATTACTGCGATAGAAACATAAAAGCCCACACCTGAAAAGGACTTTGCTTTTCTTGGCATGAGCTATTATGATTGCCGCGAAATGCGGGCAGCAGTCGTACTGAAACGATAGGCCTCCGCGCGGACTTGACGGATGGTCGTGCCGAACTCCCGACTTATATCTGCCTGCAAAATTACAACAAAAATCTCAAATAACCCCAAAAAATGGAAAATAATCCCTACTTTAGCGCGATGAACACAATCCAAAACATGGCGCAACAAACTTTTGTCAACCAAAAACTTGACTTCGTCGAGGAGCTGGTGCTCTACACCGACGCTCACATCTTCCTCACGGGCAAGGCCGGCACGGGAAAGACCACCTTCCTGAAAAACCTGCCGCTGAAGACCTACAAGCGCATGGTGGTGGTGGCCCCCACGGGCGTGGCCGCCATCAACGCGGGCGGACAAACCATCCACTCGTTCTTCCAGCTGCCTTTCGGGCCGCTGCCTCCGGGCGAGATGAACGCTGGTCCACGCAGCGTGGCCGCCCAACTCCACCGCATGAAGAAACAGAAACTCAACCTCATGCGCAGCCTCGACCTGCTCATCATCGACGAAATCAGCATGGTGCGCGCCGATGTCTTGGATGCCATCGATGCGGTGTTGCGCCGTGTGCGACGCTCACAAAAACCGTTTGGCGGCGTTCAGCTACTGATGATTGGCGACGTTCACCAACTTGCGCCCGTGGCCAAGCCCGAGGAATGGGAAGTGCTGTCGCCCTACTACGACACACCCTATTTCTTCGGCAGCCTCGTGCTGAAAAACACGCCTTACACATGCGTGGAGCTGGAGCACATCTACCGCCAACATGACGGCGACTTCATCACCTTATTAAATAAAGTGCGCAACAACCGCATGGATGCCGAGTGCGTCAGCCTGCTCAACACGCGCTTCAAACCTGCTTTTGTGCCCAAAGACGATGAAGGCTACATCACCCTGACGACACACAACTACCAAGCCGACCAAATCAACGAGTCCAAATTGGCGGCCATCAAACAAAAACCGGTGACTTTCAAGGCCGAGGTGCATGGCACCTTCCCCGAAAACACCTACCCGACCAAAGAGGAACTGGAACTGAAGGTGGGGGCACAAGTGATGTTTGTCAAAAACGACCCTTCGCCCGAAAAGGCGTTCTTCAACGGCAAGATCGGGCGCGTGGTGGGCTACGACGAGAAAGAAAACACGGTCACGGTGGAATGTGGCGGCGAGCGTATCACCGTCGAGAAGCTGAAATGGCAGAACATGGAATACGCCATCAACCCTGAGAACCAAGAGATTGAGGAAAACGAAATCGGCAGTTTCACCCAGATTCCATTGCGTTTGGCTTGGGCCGTCACCATCCACAAGAGCCAAGGCCTCACCTTCGACAAGGTCATCGTCGATGCGGGACAAGCCTTCGCCCACGGACAGGTTTACGTCGCCCTTAGCCGCTGCACCTCGCTCGAAGGCTTGGTGCTCAAGACGCGCATCACTTCCAATGCCTTGGTCAACGATTTCTCCGTCAACCGTTTCGTCGACGCGCTGCCCGAAAAAGAACCCACGCAAGAAAAAGTGGACCAATTGCGCCACGACTACGAATTGGAGACCATGCTCGAACTCATCGACTTCGACGGCATCTACAAGGACTTCGGCAAGCTGATGAAGGTGATCTACGACAACGACACCCTCTTTGAGCACACCCTCATCCAGGACCTCTCGCAGCGGCGCAACAAAATCTACGACGAGCTTTGTGGCGTGAGCATCAAGTTTGAGGGCCAAATCAGGAAAATGCACGAACTAGCGCCCTCGTGCGAACAAAACACGGCCTTGCAGGAGCGATTAATAAAAGGTATCGCCTATTTTTCCGAACACCTTAACGCCATCGCCAATGGCCTCTTCGACCTGCCTTTCAAGACCGACAACCAAGCCGTCAACGACCAGCTCAGCGAGGCATTGAAGCAACTCCAAGAAAGCACAAGCCTGAAAACCAGTTGCTTGGAGGCTTGCAAGGACGGCTTCACGATGAAGGCTTACCAAAAGACCAAGTCGGTCAGTGCGATTGAAAAAGAAAAGAACGTCAAGAAAAAAGTGGAAATCAAGGACGACACGATGGATAAGAGTCCTTTGTATAAGACTTTGGTGGCCTGGCGACTCGAAAAATCGCAGGAAATGGAAGCTCCGGCCTATACCATTGCTGCCAACAAGACCTTGAAAGCCATCGCCCAAGCCAAGCCCGTCACCTTAGCCGAATTAAAAGAAGTGAAAGGCATGGGGGCCATCAGCGTCAAACGCTTCGGAGCCGAAATCCTCGATATCGTTTTGCATTTCATCGGCAAAAACCCTGACACCGCCGACATTGGCGAGATGCCCGAAGAGCCTAAGAAAAAGCCCAAGAAGCCCAAAGGCGAGACCTACCTCATCACCAAAGAGCTGTTTGACAGGGGATTATCGGTAGAGGCCATCGCCAAGGAAAGAGGTTTTGCCGTCAGCACAATTTACGGTCATTTGGCTTATTGGGTGGAACAAGGCGCAATCGAAGCCTCGCAAATCGTTGAAAAAGAAAAGTATAACGAGATTCTGGAATACTTCGAATCCACTTTCGACCCAGATGTGACCACGGCCAAAGACGTCCTCGGCGACGACTACCAATACGGCGAAATCAAGGCGGTGCTGGCCGAGTTGCAACGAGAACATTTCTTCGACAACCAACCCTTGGAGGAAGAATAATGATTGCACAAATTCAAAAAAACATTACTTTTGCATTCGCATTAATACCAAATTAGCATGAAAAAAGCATTTACCCTTATCTTTTTGGCCTTAATGGCCTTCTCGCTCAATGCGCAAACCCTGAAGACCCTTACTTGGGCTGGCCAGGAACGCCAATACCTTGAATATGTGCCCTCTACCTATTCGGAAGACACGCCTGCGCCAGTGCTGTTCATGCTGCACGGCTTGGGCGATGAGGCCACCAACTTCTTCAACGCGACCGACATTCGCACAAAGGCTGAAGAAAAAGGCTGGATTGTGGTTTGCCCGCAAGCCTTGGAGTTTAACCTCGACATTCCTGGCATCGGCAGCTATCCTTTTGGGACCGCTTGGAGAGCAGGCGTCACGGTCACCGTTGAGTTCAACCTCTACGGGATGCCCTTCAACTTCGACGTGACCGTCAACCCCGATGCCGACGACAGCGGCTTCCTCATGGCCACTTTGGAGACCCTCGAAAACGAATATAACCTTCAGCAAGACAGCGTCTTCTTCGCTGGCTTCTCGCTCGGCGCTTGCATGAGCCACCGCATGGCCATCGAACACGGCGACCGCATCAATGCCATCGCTGCCGTGAGTGGCGTGGTTGGCAACGACATGGACGAAATGACCCCTGCGGCCAATGTCAACGTGCTCGAAATCTTTGGTACCAGCGACGAGATGATTTCGTATGACAACGCCGAAATCTCATTGCAAAGCTACGGCACCCACAGCATCGGACTGCCCGCCGAGGCCACGGTGGAATATTGGCGTGCCTTCAACCAATGCGCCGACGAACCCTTGATTGAAACCTATCCCGACACGCACAACGACGGCCTGACCTTTGAGATGTACAGCTATTTGGACGGCCAAAACGACTCGCATGTCGGTTTCATCAAGGTGAACAACGGCATGCATCGGTGGTACTCAGGCAGCAGCAACGACATCGACTACACGGAAGAGATCATCAAGTTTTTCACTGGCACCATTGATGTGACCGATGTGGAAGAACTGGCAGAAACCGCACTGAATGTCTATCCCAACCCCGCCAAAGACTTCATCTTTGTGGAAGGCTCGGAGAATGTCGGCATCTACGACCTATGCGGGAAAATGGTGCTGCAAAGCCAAGGCACAAGCAAAATCGACATCAGTTCGCTGCCCGACGGAATGTATTTCGTTAGGAGCGGTGAGAGATGCAACAAATTGGTTGTCAGAAGATAATCAAGGATTGGGGAGTTGATTCTGCTGCGGCATGATGACGGCGCAAATGATGTAGGCCAAAAGTCCGGCACCACCCATCAGCGTGAAAATTACCCACAGGATGCGCACCAGCGTCGGGTCAATGTCAAAATACTCGGCGAGGCCTCCGCATACGCCGCAGAGTTTCTTTTCCGCCATCGAACGATACAGTTTCTTGTTGTTCATTTTGCTTTCGATTTAGTTTGGGCGCAAAAGTACACAGAATTTCATTACCCCGAAAGACTTGTGAGTGCATTTTTTCATCGGAAAAAGTTTGTAACAAAAGCTTCCAACTCATTGATTATCAATTTTTAGTTGTTCAAAAAGTTTGTAAAACCCTTGGTATTGCTTTTTTCAAGCATTTTTTGTAATACATTTGCACCCGAAAACTATTGCAAAATGTCGGACATCATGATGAAACGGATTTCGCAAAACCTGAGCTTCCTTGCCGGAATGCTGTTGCTCCTCTCCGCCTGCAACACGAAAAGCAAGACAGAACGGATGCAAGCCATCGTGGCAGAAGTGCGCGATGCCTACAAGGCCTACGAAGACATCAGCCACCGCGATGACATCTTCGAAGCCTACGATTTCTTCGTGAGCCGGAAAGATTACGAAAACGCCGCCCCTGCTGCGCTATACAGCGGCTGCGTGCGACAAGCCAAGAAGGAATACGAGACCGCCATGAACTGCTACAAGGAAGCCGACCGCTATGGCCGCATGGCTGGCGACTCGGTGAGCGCGGCCTTCGCGCAATACTATATAGGTGACCTGCTCAATGCAGCGGGCAACGAGGCCGAAGCCATCACGAACTACAAGGAAGCCGCCGCACTGTGGGGCGACAGCCTCTCGCGCAAGGCCCGCTGCCTCAACGCCGTGGCGATGATGGACCTCGTCATCGATGAGTATGACAGCGCGTTTGTCTACTTGGAACAAGCCTTGAATTTGGCCCAAACCGCTCAAGACAAAGTAACCGAAGCCTCCGTTTGGAACAACTATTCCGTTGCCTATCAGCTCACTGACGACAACGAATCCGCCTTGAATTGCCAGCGCAAAGCCCTGCCGCTTTCCGATGAGAAACGCCGTCCCGTAGCCCTACTCGACTTGGCGAAGGTGTTTTTGGCCCTGGGCGAACGCGACTCGTTGGAATACTACAAGACGCAGATGCTCAGCGCGATAGAGGAAACCGACATCAAGCCTGAGACCCAAGCCGCCGTTTATGGCTTCCTCATCAAGGATGCTTTGGCGGTGGCCGACTATGAAAAAGCCTATCAGTTTGAAAAACAGCACGAACAAGTGGCCTTGGAACTCCTCAGCGACCAAAGCCAAAGCTCCGTCCTCGAAATCCAAAAGAAATACGACTTTGAGGCACAGGCCAACCAACACAACCGCCAGATGCTCTCAAGGCAAAGGGTGATCATCGTGCTCACCATTGTCTTAATCGCCGCTTTGGTTTTAGTCACAGTATTGATTCTCAACGCCTTGAAGAAGAAGCGCATCGAGGCCGAGATTAATGCGAACCTGCTGGAACTGAAGAAGCGCAACGCACAGCAACAACAAGAGCAAAGCGCGATGCGAGCGCAATACGATGAACTACAGAAGCAAAATGCGCAACAAAGTGAATTACAGGCGGAATTTGGCGACAAGCTGAAAGACGAGTACTTACAGAAATGCCACATCATCCGCTGCTTCGAAGTGCTTTCGCGCGACAGGAGCAACCCAATGGCTTTCAAGGACTTGGAGAAATCGCTCTTTGACGGCGAAGACCATTGGGCAAGTTTCGAGGCAGCCTTCGAGGGCGTGCATCCGAGCTTTATTGCTTCAGTCAAGGAACATTATCCCGACCTCACCGAAACGGAGTTCCGCTATTGCCTGCTCTCACACTTCAAACTTTCTCGCCAGGAATATGCGAATGTGCTGGGTTGTAGCGTTTATAATGTTGACAAGATTCGCGCAAGTCTCAACAGCAAGATGAAGCAGGGATTGGCTTGAAATTCAAAATTCAAAATTTAAAGATTTAAAATTCAACAAGATATGAGTATAAAAAGAATAATACCTTTTGTCGTGGCGGTTTTGCTTGTGGTCGCGTCATGCTCGAAGCAATATGACCATAACTCGCTCATCGACGACAAGAACAAAATCGACATCAAAGGCTCGCTTTCCAATGGCGACATGCGCCATCCGAACATCGAGGCGGGTTATTGGAGCAAGGCGGTTCATGTGTATTTCCACGATTATTTGGGTGAGTGCGTTGTCAGCGTTAGCAACAGGCAAAACCATGTCGTTTTTTGCGACACCGTAACTTCGGGATACAACACTGGCACGCGATTCTACATGGGCGACCAGCCCTTGGGTCGCTACCATCTCGTCATCAGCAACGGCACCGACAGCGCCGAGGGGTGGTTCAACAATTTCCGCATTGTAGCAGTTAAACCGCATTAAATTCAAAATTCAAGATTTAAAGATCTCGTTATACTTGGACAACAAAAAGAGGCAATATGTTCCTCTTGCGTTATGATTGTTATGGGTATCTAACATATACGATTACTGAAGAAGATTATGCCCAAGCAGAATAAGGAAATCGAAAAATCAGGAGAAACATCAAACCTGCTGTTTTCGTCAGTTATGCGTACAATTTCCATTTCTGAAAGTAAATAATTCAAATCCAAATAGTTATGAAAACCAAATTTATCATCCTCGGTTTGCTCTTCGCCTTTGCCCTGCCTGCCTTCGCGCAGCGCGACACCATCCGAAGCAACAAGAACGAGTTCAGCTTCGGCTACGGCGTGAAACCTTCAAGCAGTTTCCGTTATAGCCCAGGCCATCACTATTATCCCTTGGAAGAACATGTCGGTGCCATTTATGCTACCTACACGCGCCGTCTCACCAAGGTCATCGGCATCGGAGCCACCTATTGCCTCGACCCACGCGTCTACACCTATTATGAAAAACCCAGCACCAAAGAAGGCCTGATCTGCCGCCTTGGCGAGACGAGCCACACGCTCATGCTCCACCTCAAAATCAATTGGCTCAACACCAAGTATGTGAACCTCTACAGCAAAGTGGGGCAGGGCATCATGGCTTGGGGCTACAACCTCAAGGAATACCAACCCGACGTGTTTGAAATCGACATGCCGTCCAACAAATTCACAGACAGGATTAACTACGCCTACCAGTTTGTTCCCATCGGGGTGGAAGTCGGCACAAAGCAATATGCTGGCTTCATCCAATGCGGCATTGGCATGGAAGGCATCATCAGCATCGGTTTTCGTTACGGACTAAAAGACAAGGAGTAAACTCCATGAAAAGAAACTTGATATTTTGCATCGCCCTCGTGGCCGTGATGGCTTCTTGCGTGAAAGAGCCTCAAATCTACCATCGCCTCTCCGATGAAGAATCGGCAATTGTCCCTTATCAGATGGGGCAAACTATCCGAATGCTCAACCAAGACAGCGACACACTCTGCTTCACCGTAGTACACGACACCACTTATGTAGCCCATAACTACGACGACTCCCGTTATCACCCTTACGGAAAAATGTCCATTGAGCCTCATCCCTATTTCTATGCTCGTGAAGTGGTGCTTCAAAGTCCGCCTGAAGACAGCTGCCTGCTGCGTTGCATCGTGGCACCCGAGAAGGTAGTCACCATCACTTACGAAAAGTTCCTCCTTTTCCAAGACAGAGATTTCTATTATTGGCATACCATTCTAGGCCGCACCCTTCCCTTGAACGACCTTCCCACCACCACATTCACGATTGGAGCAACCACCTACGAGAATGTGCATGTCAACCAAGGGTCCTATATGGCAGACACCACCATGGTTTCCTACGCTTGGTACTATAGCGAGCAGTTGGGACTGCTTGCCGCCAAACACGGCGAAAACACCTTAACGCTAATACCTTAACAAAAAGTTGACCCAATGAAAAAGTCGGGAGAGCGAAATGCTTTTCCGACTTTTTTATAACCCCGAAGAAGCCCCGATATGCAATGCCGGGCTTGTAAAAATTACGGATACTAATCTCTTTCAAAAACCTCAAAATACTCTTTTCCTTCTGGAGTAATGGGCAAATCCTCTTCAGAAACGACTATAAAGACATAAACTAACTCCCTCTCGGTCTTGGCCTCCCTGATGTATTGCCGTTTCAGTTTTGGCTTCACTTCCGGCAAACCTAAAACCTCCGTCATCTTCCGCTTGAGCGTCTTCTCGGGCGTTTCGCCGAAGGCCACGTGCCACCAATACAGCCTTGTGGTCACACCTTTTTCATTAATGACATGCAGATGCACGACGGGATGCAACAATTTGTTTCCTTTGTGCAGTTCGAAATATGTTGCCCGCCCCACGATGTTGCCCCGCTCGTTGACGATGGGCAAAAATTCCATGGCATCCGTCTCGAGTTCAAACTTTCGAGGTTCGTCTGCTTTGGCTGGCAAGTCAGTGACTTCCTCATGCACTTTTTGCTGCGGCAGGCAAATCTCAACTGTTTTCTGCTCAATGGGTTTAGTGGCCTTCTTTTCAGTAATTGCCGCCGTTTCAGTGGGTTTTTCGCGGACAACCTGCGTGAGTGGCATCGGCTCAAACGACACCTTTTCCACCGTTAGCTTTTCCGAGCCTTTCAATCCAATGACGTCTCCCGCCTTCTTCCCCATCAGCGACTTGGCCAAAGGCGAAATGAACGAGATGAGACCCTTGTCGATGTCGGCCTCGTCGACGCCCACAATCCTCACAACGCGACCGTTGAAGCGCACCCATGCCCCGAAGCTCACCGTGTCTTTGTTTGCCTTGGAAAGGTCGACCTCCACGGCACTATTGATACGACCGATGAGCAACTTCATCTTTGCCTCGATGAAGTTGCCCATGATGTAGTTGTCGCCGACCGTGGAGCGTTCGTCTTCAAGGCTTTTCAGCTCCGCTTTGAGTGCCTCAAGCCCTTCTTTGGTGACGAAGTTGGGCACGCCTTCGGGCAGGTAGGCCCGCATCGGCACCCTTGGGACTTCCTCCTGGTCGCCTTCTTTTATGAAACCTCGGCTCATTTAATCACCAGCTCATCGATGATGTTCTGGCACTTGCCCACCTTCTCGATGCACCACAGCAGGTAGCGGGCGTCCATACAGATGGTGCGCTGCACCTTTTGCTCAAAGCTGAGATCGCCGCTCATGGCTTCCCAGTTGCCGTCGAAGGCCAAACCGATGAGGTTGCCCTCGCCGTCGATGACGGGACTACCCGAGTTGCCGCCCGTGATGTCGTTGGTGGTGATGAAGTTGACGACCAACTCACCGTTTTCGTTGGCATAGCGGCCATAGTCGCGGCGGTTGGCGAGGTCTCGCACGTCCTGCGGGATGTCGAACTCCCAGTTGCCAGGCACGTACTTGGCCATTACGCCGTCCATGGTGGTGTAGTAGTTATAGTTGACGGCATCGGCGGCCTTGTAAGGCTCCACGGTACCGTAGGTCAGGCGCATGGTGAAGTTGGCATCGGGATAGAAGTTGCGGTCGCTCTGCATCTCCATCAGGCCCTTCATGTAGAGGCGCTCGCCCTCGTTGCCGAGGTTTTGGGCTTCCTCATAGCGGGCATACAAAGTTTGATACGACTCGATGATGTTCATCGCCAAAGCGAAAATCGGGTCTTTGTCGAGGGCTTTGGGCTTCTGCATCCATTTTTCGAGACGGACCTTGTCGGTGAAGATGGACTTCTCGAAGGCCTTGGCAACATACTGAGTGAAGTCGCCACCGTTTTCCAAACCGATGCGCAAAATCTCGCTCGGCATCAGGTTGGCCTGGTTGTTTTTGTAGAACAGGTTGAGCAAGGCGGCGGTCACGTCTTGGTCCAAAGGCATGGAGTAATCCTTGAAGAAGGTCTCCACGGCAGGCTGCATCTTTTCGGCAGCGGCCTTGATGTCGGCTTTTTCGGCCTTCTCTTCAAACATTTGGTTGATGCGCATAAACCTGCGGCTGAAGGCAATAGCCTCGCCTCCGTTCCAGCCGGCCTCGCGGTGATAGACAAACGACTTCTCGATTTCGTCCAAGATGTCCCACTTGGCTTTGATGCCCGTGAAGATGTCGCCATATTCGGCCCTGCGCTTCGGGTCGGCATTGACCCAGCTCATGAAGTCTTCCTCTTGGGCCACACGCTTTTCGTAGACGTGGTTGCGCTTGAGTTGCTTCACCTGCCCGATGTAGTATTTCCAGTAGTTCGACACGCTGGCTTGCTTGGAGGCATACATGATGAACACCTCTTGGTCGGCGTCCATGTGCTTGCGGTAGTTCTCGAGCTTGGTAGTGCGGCAGTCGATGATGGCGGGGCCTTCTTCGTGGATGACGTTCTTCACGGTGTAGGAGGTCGAATAACGGTCGGTGGAACCGGGGTAGCCGAGGATCATGGCATAGTCGCCAGGCTTCACACCACCGAGATTAATGGGCAGATACCACTTAGATTTCATCGGGACGTTGTCGGCGCTATATTCGGCGGGGCTACCGTCGGGGGCGGTGTAGACGCGGAAGATGTTGAAGTCGCCCTTGTGGCGCGGCCAGGTCCAGTTGTCGGTGTCGGCGCCGTATTTGCCGATGCCCCAAGGCGGGCAGCACACGAGGCGCACGTCCTTATACTCGTCGTACTCGAAAAGGATGTATTGGTTGCCACTATAGAAAGGCACAACCTCGACGCGCACGTTGCGGTCGCCCTTGCGTTCCCTGGCAATGCCACGGATGTTTTTTTCAACGATCTCGCTGCGCTCGGCCTCAGTGGTCTGCGCATCGACACCTTTCAGCACTTCATCGGTCACGTCCTCCACCTTGTTTAAGAAGAGGACGGAGAGGCCTTGGTTGGGCAGTTCCTCGCCTTTGCTCTTGGCCCAGAAGCCGTCGGAGAGGTAGTCGTGCTCGATCGACGAGAGTTTCTGCACGAAACTCAGGCCGCAGTGGTGGTTGGTGAGCAGCAGGCCTTCGGGCGAGATGATTTCGCCCGTGCAGCCGCCACCGAATTGCACGATGGCGTCCTTGATGCTGGGTTGGTTGAAGCTGAAGATCTGTTCCGCCGTGAGTTTGCAGCCCATGGCTTGCATCTCGGCGAGGTTTTGCCCGTTGAGGGCGTAAGGCAGCCACATGCCTTCGTCGGCGCGGACCACTGACAATGACAGCACTAAGGCTGCGATTAATGAGGATAGTTTTTTCATTGTGTTATGTGTTTGTTTGTTACTTCCAAAAGAAAGCGCAAAGATAAGAAACTCATTGGAGATTTCAAGCAAGGATATAAAAAACCCCTCCTGATGGGGAAAAAGGAGGGGAAAAACAATATAAAGATTATGAAAAAAATCCGACTTTATTTTTTCTCGATGCCTCAGCATCAAAAACTGATGCAAAGATAGGCATTTTTTCGATACACGGCACACTTTTGGACATTTTTTTGGAAAATTTTCCAATTTTTTATCCCATCAGGATGCAAAACATCCCTTCCCGTCCACGTTGGAGCCGTGACCCTTCGCCAGCAATCACTGCTTGGCGGCCATGACCAGCTGACCTCTGTAGTACAGGTCGCCGTCCACATAGTAAGCACGGTGCATCACGTGCATGGTGCCGGTGACGGGATCGATGGTCACGTTAGGCGTTTCGGCCTTGTAGTGCGTTCTTCTCTTAGCGCCTCTGGTGTGAGACTGTCTTCTTTTAGGATGTGCCATTTTCTTGTTATTTTAATCGTTAATTACCTGTTGTTTATTTATCGTTCAATTTAATGTCTTTCAAGGCGGCCCAACGCGGGTCAATCTCGTCGGTGTCTTCGTCGTCCTCAACGGGTGCATTCTCTTGGTTGAGCATCGCTATCACCTCGGGGTTGCACTCGCCTTCGGGATGCACGCGGTGCATCGGGATGGCGAGGATGATGTACTCATACACCAACGGGCGGATGTCGTATTCGCTCAGTTCTGGCGAGACGACAGCCACATCGTCCGACTCTTGGGCGTTCTCCGTCCCCAGCTTGAGGAAGAAATCCTGATGGCTCTCGATCGGTTGGTCGAACTCGTCGGCGCAACGGTCGCATGGCACGCGCACGCTTCCTTCGAGGTCGAAATGCAGCGTCAGCATGGTCTCTTGGCGGTCAACGTCCAAGTCGACATGCACCTTACCTTGCTGAACCTCAGAGTATTCCATACCAGAAAAGAAATCGTTGTCGATCTCATACCCAAAGGTATGGCTTCCAAGGGCAAGGCCGCTAACCGGAACCAGGAATTCATTCTTCTTCTCCATTCTACCTTAATTCTGCCTAAAAATCGGGCTGCAAAAGTACGGAATTAATTTGAATGTGGAACGTTTGGGATGGATTTTTCGCAAAATTCACTATTTTTGCACCACAAAAATCAAGCATATTATGACACAGATCGAACGCATCACCCGCATGGAAGCCCTTTTGGACAAGGGCACGGAAACAGTAAAAAGACTGGAAAAGGCCTTGGACGACTTTGCCGCCCTTCAGCCCGACATCGACGAATTGCAAGCCTACTACGACAGTGACGACTGGCGTACCGACTTCGAGGCTGACGAAGCCGGACTGCTGCCCAAAGACCTCAAGCGCGGCGTGCTGAGCGAAGACGGGGTCTACGACCTGCTGGAGGACTACCAATGCCTGAAAGACCAGATCCGCACCATCGAATAAAACTTACGACCCATGAAAAAGCACCTCATCATGACCACCATCGTTTTGGCCGCCCTCACCTTGACCAGCTGCGGCAACCAAGCCCAAGAACAAACCGAAGCCCCAAAAGAAACCCCGACCGAAGCCCCGACAGCCGACACCACCTTCCGTGAGTTTGACGTCGTGGCCGACTACCAAGGCAATCCCTTCACCGTCTTCAAAGGGCACGGTGCCTTGTTGGCCGTGGGCGACGAGGCCCTCCACAACGCCATGACCATCGGCTGGGGTGCCTTAGGCAACCTGTGGGGCGAGAACATCAACACCATCACCGTGTATGTGGCTCCGGCGCGCTACACCTTCGAGTTTATGGAGCAACACCCCTACTTCACCGTGATGACCTTCGACCCCGAGCGCAACGACATCCTCGACTACATGGGCACCCATAGCGGTCGCGACGTGAACAAGGAGCAGGAACTCGGCCTTCACGTGGCCTACACGCCCCATGGCGCACCTTATTACAAAGAAGCCCGCGAGGTGTACGAGTGCGAGACCATCTACCGTGCCCCCTTCGACCCCAAGGGCTTCGGCGAGCTGGGCCACCGCCGCTACGAGAACTTCCCAGCCGGCATCCACTCAATGTACATCGGACGGATTCTGGGGGCTTGGAGACGGTGATTGCGAATCCGTTTTCTCTTTGACATTCGCAGTTTTTTATTTTACCACGTTGCAGTGCAGAGCGCACCACAACAATATGTAATGAAGGCGTAACACCTTGTTTTGGCTGTTTGACACTTGCAACCTTAACAACAAACATTTTCTGAGTACTTACGAAGGCTTGTTTTTTTTGCTTTGACAATGTCAAATGCACTCAAAATGAGTACTGTAAAATCTTTCGTTTCATCTACTTTTGTACTCAAATTGAGTATAAAAAATGAAATCTGAAAGCATTGCTTATCAAGACAAAGTAATTCAATCGATTAAGAAGCTTCGCACCGAACATGGTATTAGCCAGGCTAAGCTTAGTGAGATATTAGGCATTTCGCGAGGGCAAATTGGCAATATAGAGAACCCAAATTATTCTCATAAATACACTTTGAAGCAGATAGACACTATCTGCAAGCATCTGGATTATCCGATCGAGAAAATCTTCATACCAAATGTCAAAATTGCTCCCGAATGTTCAGAGGCTGTGAATGCCGTGATTAGTAGCATTATAAAATACGAATAATCATGCCAAAGAAAAAATATACATTCATAGATTTGTTCGCTGGGGCAGGAGGCTTGTCTGAAGGTTTTATTCGGGCAGGCTTTATGCCATTAGCTCATATCGAAATGGATCATTATGCTTGTGATACACTAAGAACTCGTGCTGCGTTTCACTATTTGAAAACAAACGGTAAAATAGATATATATAAAAAGTACCTTTACGAAAAAAAAGAAAAGGAAGACGGTAGTAAATTATGGAATCAAGTCCCAAAAGAAATAACGGATTCAGTAATTCAAGCAACTATTGGAGAAGAAACAATAACAGGCATATTTGAACAACTTGACAAAGTCATTAATGGCGAAAAAGTAGATATTATTATAGGAGGCCCACCTTGTCAGGCATATTCTGTTGCTGGTCGTGCCAGAATGGGAAAAGACGTTGAAAAAGACCCTCGCAACGAATTATACAAGTATTACGTTAAGTTTCTGGAATATTATAAACCAAAAATGTTTGTTTTTGAAAATGTTTTGGGCATACGTACAGCAAAAGGCGGAGAACCATTTAGGGATTTACAAAGGCTTGTGCATTCTTTAGGATATGATATTGGATTTAAAGAAATTATTGCTTCTGAACACGGGGTTTTGCAGAAAAGGCATAGGATGATTATTGTTGGATGGAAGAAGGATTCTCAATTACATTATCCTGAGTTAGAAACAGAAGATTGTAATTATAAAGTTCTAAATGATTTGTTTTCTGACCTGCCAATCCGCAAGGCAGGAGAAGGTGATCTTTGCAAACCAATAAAATACATCAAGCCATTAGAAAAAATGCCATATTTGAAAAATGCTAGAATTCGAAATAATGATTTTGATTTTACCACACAGCATATAGCCAGACCAAACAATCTTAATGATAGAGAGATATATGTATGGGCTATTCAGAAATGGTATAACGAAGGGAAACAACTATCTTACAAAGATATTCCCGCAGACCATCAAAAGCATAAAAACAAGGAAACGTTTCTAAATCGTTTTTCTGTTGTCAATCCCAATGGTGTTTGTCACACGGTAGTAGCACATATCGCTATGGATGGCCATTATTATATTTATCCAAATCCTAAACCGACAGTTGATAATGTTCGGTCTATAACCATTCGCGAAGCGGCAAGATTACAATCTTTTCCTGATGATTATTATTTTGAGGGGAGCAGAAGTGCTGCTTTCAAACAAATTGGGAATGCTGTGCCCGTTTTGTTGGCCGAGAAAATCGCAAAAAAAATTGCAGAACAATTATAGTTTATGGCAATAGATTACAACATTATACAAAAACAATCAGCAACCCCCGATGCCTCGTCAATGGTCGAGACATTTCGGGCTATTGGCTACAACCTTGAAACCGCTGTAGCCGACATCATCGATAATTCCATCTCTGCTGAAGCAAAAAACATTTATATTGAACGTATTTGGCATGGTGGAAAATCAATAATCACTATAAAGGATGACGGACATGGCATGAATGGTGAAGAATTAGTAAATGCCATGCGTCCCGGTGCACAAAATCCGCTTGCTGAAAGAGCAGAAACCGATTTGGGTCGTTTTGGATTAGGGCTAAAGACTGCGTCGTTTTCTCAATGTCGTAAACTATCTGTAATGAGCAAAAAGAAAACCTCTGATTCAGTATATTGGTCATGGGATTTAGACTATGTTGCATTATCAAATGAATGGAATCTTATTAAATGGTTACCAGAAGGTTATTTGAATGCTTTAGATAATCAAGAATCAGGGACAATCGTTATTTGGACAGACTTAGACAGGGTTTTACCACTATCGACACCTGAAACTGATGACAATGCGAAAAGGAAATTTTCTAATTCATTGGAACGTGTCAGGCAGCATATAGCAATGACTTTTCATCGTTTCATAGAAGATAAAACCGTAAAGATTTATTGGTGCGGTAATGTCATAGAACCTTGGAATCCATTTTTCCCTTGTCCTGAAGAAAACCACACAGATACACCAGCACCGCAAGAAGACATTTCTGGTGGTGGTACAATAAAAGGATTTGTGCTTCCACATAAAAGCCGTGTTTCTGAAAAAGCGTATAAAGTTGGTGAAGGTATGAACGGCTATCCTGCACAGCAGGGATTTTATGTTTACCGAGGCAAACGACTTTTGCTTGCTGGTGATTGGTTAGGTATTTTTCGAAAAGAGGAACATTATAAACTTGTTCGTATTCAAATTGATTTGCCTAATACACTTGATACTAATTGGCAAATTGATATAAAAAAATCAAAAGCAACACCGCCTGCTGCTTGTCGAGACCAAATAGAACAATATGCAAAAAAGATTCGTAGTGTTGGCGAAGCCGTATTTCGTCATCGCGGAAAGATTTTGAAACATCGTGCTGGTCAAGACTTCCAGCCTTTATGGTTGGATAAAACCAAAGGAGGGAAATGGTCCTTTGTTGTTAACCGAGACCACCTTTTAATAAAAAATATCAAAGAGATGGCCAAGACCGAGCCAAGCCAAGCGATTGATGCCCTTCTTCGGTTTATTGAAGAATCGATTCCGACTAAAGCCATTTATGTAAAAGAAACGCACGAAGAAACGAAAGACGCTGATAAACAAGAAATTCAGAAAGAACCATTTTCTGATATTGACATAAATCTTATCAGACGGATGCTCTTGCAGATGTTCAATAACCAAATCAATAGCGGTAAAACACCAGAGCAAGCTAAAGCACTACTCAAAACAATAGAACCATTCAATAATTACGAAGATCTAATAGAAGAATTATGACACCAGAAATACTTAATCAGGCAGTTCGTCATTGTAGGCTAATCATCGGAGAAGAATCCACGACAACTGATGCAAAGATAGACCAAGCCATTGAAATGGTCAAAAACTTGCTGGGCGCCGAAAATATTGATACTACTCGATTAAAGCGGGAATTACAAACAATTTACTCGACCCAAATTGAATCATTTCGCATTTTAGTTGGTAGAGAGCGTAGACAACCGTGGCTGAACGATTTCAAAGCAAACGAGCAATCGGAATGGAAGTTCTGGAAACGTTATAAGGAATATATTGAAAATAAAGGATTTGCGCCTCGTATTATTGAGAATTTGGACATCCTTACGGATAGAATTCTGGATAATATGTTCAATCCTAAACTTAACGATATTGTTCTTGACAAAAAAGGACTTGTTGTTGGTCAGGTGCAATCTGGGAAAACGGCTAATTATACAGGCTTGATTTGCAAAGCGGCTGATGCCGGTTTCAACTTCATCATCGTGCTTGCTGGCATTCACAACAATTTGCGCAGCCAGACACAAGCCCGACTTGACGAAGGGTTTTTGGGATTTGACACTCAATTTGAACGTGTCTATGCCAATAATGCACAAAATAAAATCGGCGTGGGTCGCAGTACATTATATCCAAATTTAGTGGCTCATTCCATTACGACAAGCGAAGAAAAAGGCGATTTTACAAAACGAGCAGCAGGTATTGTAAATTTCAACACTGCTGATCCTATTTTATTGGTCATAAAAAAGAATGTTTCGGTTTTACGCCGTCTATATTCTTGGTTAAGCACGCAATCAAACGTCAACTCAAAATCGGTACTTGTTATTGATGATGAAGCCGACAATGCATCAATTAATACAAATAGGGCTGAATTGAATCCAACAAGAATAAACGGATTGATTCGTGACATAATAAACATTTTCAACCGCACTGCTTATGTTGGTTATACGGCGACACCATTTGCCAATATATTCATTGCCCAAGATGATACTGACTTATTTCCTCGAGATTTCATCATCAATTTGCCTGCTCCTTCCAATTATATAGGTCCAGAAAAAGTATTCGGCACTTCCCTCATTCCTGATGAAAACAACGACGATATATTACCTATCGTTTTCAGGGTATCAGATTATTCAAACTTTGTACCCGAAGGGCACAAGAAAGACGATGATAAACCATCGTTTAGCGATTTACCAGAATCCTTGAAAACCGCTATCAAATGTTTTATCGTTACTTGCGCTATTCGTATCGCCCGTGGACAAGGCAACAAACACAATTCTATGCTCATTCACTTGTCAAGATTCCAGATATGGCAAAATTCAATAAAAGAAATAGTTGAGCAATTGTTTAGGTACTATAAGCAAGAAATTGAAGCCAATGATCCTGATATCCTAGAGGAATTTAGGTGTATTTTTGAAGAGGATACCGACAACTATACATCATACATAAGTACGACAAATAAAATACTCAAATCCTCTTTCTCAAACATCGACAATGATATGCAACTGCATACTTGGGAAGAAATAAAACCATTACTTAATCGAGCTGCACAAAAAATTGTCGTTAAATCAATTAACGGTTCGTCTGGCGATGTGATTGATTATCAACAAAACGAAAGAACAGGTATTTCTGTTATTGCGATAGGGGGAGATAAACTATCACGAGGCCTTACCCTTGAAGGTCTTTCCGTTAGTTATTTCCTTCGTGCCTCAAAAATGTATGATACACTGATGCAAATGGGACGGTGGTTTGGCTATCGTCCTGGCTATGTTGATTTGTGCCGCCTTTTCACGAGTCCTGAACTTAACGAATGGTTTAGACACATTACACTTGCAAGTGAAGAATTGAGAGATGAATTCAATTATTTGGCAGAATCAGGTCAAACGCCAGAGCAATACGCTCTAAAAGTCCGCCAACACGATGGTGTTTTGCAAATCACGGCAATTAATAAGATGAGGAACACCAAACAGATAGAAGTTTCGTGGGCTGGAAAATTGCGAGAAACCTATCAATTGCCGATGGATAAAGGGTTGAAGCAACGAAATCTTATCGCAACACAAGAACTGATTACTACACTTGGAATGCCTGAACCTAAAGAAAATAATTCTGGCAATTACTTGTGGAGGAATGTAAGTCCAGAAGTCATCTGTACTTATTTCTCAACTTTCAACGTTGCAAAGTCTTTGAAAAAGGTTAATTTGGACCTGATTTGCAACTACATCAAGAAGCTTGCTCAACAAGGAGAACTTACATCTTGGCGTGTCGTGCTAATGAATAAGCAGAATGCTCAAAAACAATACTCTTTTGACAATGGTATTAATGTCGGTTGCTTTGACCGTAACCGTGCCAAAGAAATTGGTGATGATACCTACTTCATACGCAAGAATCACATCGTGGGTAACCAAACAGATGAATTTATTGATTTAGAAGATTCTGTTTTAAATGAAGCATTGAATAAAACCATCATCACAATGAGGGAACAGGGAAAAGATTGGAACAAGCCCTATCCTTCGCCCAAGATTGTTCGTGAAGAATTCCGTTCACCTACGAATCCGCTCTTGATAATCTATCCACTTAACCCTGTGTGCGCTAATATTTACATAAATGATTTACCAAAAGCAGGGACAATTCAATACACAGAAGAAGACACACCGTTTATTGGTTTTGCAATCGCATTTCCACATAGCAATATACCTAATAACGCTGTGGCTTACGTTGTTAATAGAATTGATGAATTTGCTGAAACAGAAGATAATTTTGATAACGAAGATGACAACAACTACGATGGAGAATAACAATCATATAGCCGAACTTTGGCAGCAATTGGAAGGAGAAAAAACGCTGGGGCTTGTAAAGCGTCTATACTCAAGTGAAATTGACTTTCGTGTTTATGCAACATTCCAGTATCCAGAAGTTTATTATGGCATTGCCTTCAATTTTAGTAATAACATCAAGATAGATGTTTCCAATTTCGATAATCTAAAGGATTTGAAAGTATTACTACTTGATGACACTTCTTTTGTCAACACGAAACTTCTTGTTATTGAGTTGCTACATCCTGCAAGTAAGGATGTTTTTGCAGTGTTGTGTGAGAATCTTATCCAATCGGTCATTCAAATAAACTCAGAACAAAAAATCATCCGTACGGTTATTAACCAGTTGAACAAATGGAAAACTCTTTTTGACAAAAGTTCTTCAGACGGCTTATCAATCGAACAGCAACAAGGTTTATTTGGCGAACTTGTATTTTTGCAAAAGTGCCTTTTACAACAAGGCGCGAATCCTCTTAACGTATTAAAGTCTTGGGTTGGTGTTGATGCTGCGTTGCGTGATTTTCAATGTTCAAATTGGGCAGTTGAAGTTAAGACCTCAGCAACCAACAATCCCCAAAGAGTGACCATAAATGGAGAAAGGCAATTGGACGAAACTCTATTGGAAAATCTTTTCCTTTTTCATTGTTCCGTTGAGGTTTCCAATGGAAATGGCGAAACTCTTAACCAAAAAATAGCCAATATTCGTTCATTTTTAGATAGTAACATCCCTGCGCTGAATGTATTCAACTCAAAGTTATTTGAGGTCGGTTATTTTGATGGTCATACGAATAAATATGAACATAGATTCTACAAAATACGTTCAGAAAACTATTATAGAATCACAGACAACTTTCCTCGAATCAAGGAGAATGAACTGCGTGGAGGTGTAAGTGGAGTGAAGTACGACATTGTACTCGCCATGTGCGATGAGTATCTAATCACTGAAAATCAACTATTAAGCACTATTCAGAATCTATGAATGATATAGAAAAATACTATCAGTCTCTACAACAAGAGATTATCGCTTTGCAAGAAAGCGATGATGAGGGAGGTTCCCGTGAACAATTGTTCACTCGTATGGCCGTTGATTTGTTAGCCGATGCTGGTGAAACAGAAAACACCACGATTGCTTACGACGAGAAAGATTTGGGCAAAAAAGGGCAACACAAAATTAACGGATATGCAGTTTCTGACAATTATGAAACTGTTGACTTGTTTATTTCCATTTACAAAACAGATGAAACTATCGTATCAATACCGAAAGCCGAAATTGATAAAGCGACCTCTCTTGTTACAAATTTCTTCCGTAAAGCCACATACAACGATTATGCAAGTGATATAGATGAATCCAGACCCATTTTCGATTTTGCTAATCAGTTGGCAACTTATGATGAACTAAAAAACAATTTGATTCGTGTAAATGCATTCGTTCTAACCAATGGAGATTATAAAGGCGGTATTCCACAAAACACCCAAATCAACGGGATACAAGTGTTTTACCACGTTTTTGACATCAATAAACTATACCAACTTTCTGAAAACTCTCGTTTGCCAATAGAAATAGATTTCAATGATTTTGGTGGCGAGAAATATCTTGTCCCATGCCTGCCAGCCAGTAATTCTAATGAAGATTACAAGGCTTACCTCGCTATTATGCCAGGCAATTGTTTGGCTAAACTATACGAACAATATGGAGCGCGTTTGTTGGAGCAAAATGTTCGTTCTTTTCTTCAATTTGCAGGGAAGATCAATAAAGGCATTCGGGATACCATCAAAAACGAACCACACATGTTTTTTGCATTCAATAATGGTATTGCAGCTACCGCAGACCATATCGAACTTGACGAAAACAACAATATACGCAAGATTCGCAATCTTCAAATTGTGAATGGAGGTCAGACAACAGCTTCAATCTATACAACTGCAAAAAAAGACAAAGCCGATATTTCTGATATATATGTTCAGGTGAAATTCTCTATTATTGAGAAACCAGATCACTATTCTGATATAGTTTCACGTATTTCTCGTTACTCAAATACACAAAACAAAGTAAATGATGCGGATTTCTCAGCAAATAATCCGGCATTGATAGCCATTGAAAAACTATCCCGATACGTGCTTTCACCTATTACTCCTTCATGTAATATTCAGACACATTGGTTCTTTGAGCGTGCTCGCGGTCAGTACAAGACTTTGAGAAGTCGAGAAGGCTTTACGAAAGCTCAACGCATGGCATTTGATAAAAAATACCCTAAAGAACAAGTATTCACCAAAGTTGAATTGGCAAAGTATATCAATGCTTACCAGGAAGTTGTAGGCGGATACAGCAAAATAATCATTGGACCAAATTCCGTGGTACGAGGCAACGAAAAGAACTACGCAAAATTCATCAACAACAATTTGCCCGATGAAAAGAAAATCAACAATGTCTATTTTGAAGATGCTGTTGCCAAAGCTATTCTTTTCAAGACAGCTGAAAAACGTTATGGGACCAAAAAGAATGACTATTGCATTGGTGAACTACGTCAAGTAGCTGTGCCATATACAATTTCGCTAATCAGTTATCTTACAGACAACAAACTTGATTTGTATAAAATCTGGAAAAACCAATGTCTTTCAGATGCGTTGTCGGATTTTATTTATGATTTGATGAAACAAGTTAATGCCTTTATCATTGACAATTCGCCAATTACTCATTATATCGAGTGGGCGAAAAAAGACGAGTGTTGGGAGTTGGTTAAACAACATAAGTGGAACTTCAATATCGAAGAAATCAAATCCGATTTGATTGATGAGAACAATCCCCAAAAACGAAAAATCCTCACCGATGAGGGTAATTCTGAAGAAGAAGAAAAACACAAAGAAGAATTGTTGCGGAGCATCCCTTATTCTTTGTGGAAAAAAATTGGTGAATGGGGAAGAGATGCTGGCTTTTTAGATCCAACAAAACAAGGTTGGGCAAGCGATGTAGCTTTCATTGTAAAAAACAAACGTCCTTTTGGTAGTAGAGATAAAAATCATGCAATGTCATTATTTGAAACAGTGTGTAAACACAACCCAGAATTGTTGGAAGAAGCAGATTCCATTGCAGCATCAGAAAGTCTGAACCCAGCCTCATCTGTCAAATCAACGTCATCTTTGTCAGATGAAATTACAATTGAACTGATTCAACGAATGGTTAATTGGGATAGGAGAAAACGCATCCTTGAAGATTGGAAGTGGAAAGTTATGGATGATGTTGTTCAAGGTCGTAAACCTTTAACTGACAGAATGAAATATGCATTTTACTTAAATCTAGAGAAATTGAAAAAACACGGTTTTGAATAGTCTATGCTTCTTTTATTAAAATTTGAAGAAAATCTCCTATCCCCATGTCCTGCCTCCAAGTCATCCTAGCCATTATCTTTCCGCCTTTGGCGGGAAAAATATACTTGTTGATTTGACCAAAAAGTAAAATAGTGCAACCTGTTATTTTACTTTTTGAACGGAAAGTAAAATAAAAACAATTTGTATCTTACTTTTTCTGCTATAAAGTAAAACAAAAGTCGTATTTTTGCACCAAGCAAAACTGAAAACGATGATTACATTGGAGAATTACCAATCGGGGCATTACGAACTAGGAACGGGGTATAAATATTTTGTCCCCTCGATGATTAATGACGAATGGACATGGAATGACCCAGCCATAAGCAGGCTATTGGAAAAGGCTTCTCTACGACTTGGGGAACTCAACTCGTACTCTCGTTTGGTTCCCAATATAGATCTGTTCATCCAGCTGCACGTCACAAAAGAGGCTGTGCTATCAAGCCGTATTGAAGGAACGCAGACCCACATGGATGAGGCCCTTTTGCCACAGTCAGAAGTGCGCGAGGAACGTCGGAACGATTGGCAGGAAGTGCGGAACTACGTCGATGCCATCAACGATGCAATAGGAAACTTGGACAAACTGCCTATTTCGTCACGACTTATTCGGTCAACGCATAGAATCCTGCTTAATAGTGTGCGAGGAGAACACAAGATGCCAGGAGAATACCGCACCAGCCAAAACTGGATTGGCGGCAATGCCATTGCCGACGCCCGTTTCATTCCTCCTCATCACCAACTTGTCGGGGATTTGATGGGTGATCTTGAAAAGTTTCTGAACAACCCCAATGTCAATGTTCCTGATTTGGTTAAAATCGCTATCGCACATTATCAATTCGAGACCATCCACCCATTCCTTGATGGCAATGGACGCATTGGCAGACTATTGATTACGCTTTATATGGTTCAGGAGAAAATACTTGACAAACCACTGCTCTATTTATCCACCTACTTCGAAAAAAGAAAGGATTTGTATTATGACAACCTTAACTCGGTAAGGGTAAACAATGACATATCGCATTGGATAAAGTATTTCCTGGTAGGGGTCGAACAGACGGCGACGCTTGCTGTTCAAACACTAACAAGAATCATCCAATTCAAGGAAGAAACAGAAAACCATATACGGACTCATTATGGCCGTCGCAGCACAAACGCCATACTACTTGTGCATCAGTTGCTCCAGAATCCGGTTTTAACAGTGGATGACGCGGCACGGATTTGCGGGGTCTCATACAAGGCCGCAAACGACATTGTCAAACTTTTATGCAATGACAAATACCTTGTTGAGTCCACAGGCCAAAGTCGCAATAGGCTCTTTTCATTCAAACCATACACAGATATATTTGCAGATTAATCGATGCTATAATTTTTCAACGATCAAAACACTACCATGTCCTGCCTCCAAGTCATCCTAGCCATTATCTTTCCGCCTTTGGCGGTGATCGACCGCGGCTGCGGCTCGATGCTTATCGTTTTCCTGCTTACGCTTTGCGGCTGGGTGCCGGGTGTCATCGCGGCACTGATTATCTTGAATAAGAATACCAACAGCAAGTGATACCTTTTCGCATCACATCCCAAAGACGTTTTTAAAGAACTCCACCACCTCGGGAACGACCTGCTTTCGCCTGCGGGTGATGGTGTGGTTCTCGCCTTCCACCACTTTCAAGGTGGCATGAGCGCCATAGGCCTCCAAATACCGCTCGCTGCACCACATCGGCACGATGCCGTCGCGGTCGCCGTGCAGCAAGAGCACGGGGCCATGGTAGGCTGCCGCTGTACCGTAGATGTCGAGCTGCTGCGTGGTGACGAGGTTTTCTCGCCCCAACTTATAAAACCCTAAACAGCGAACGTATTCCGGCGGGTCCTTGGGGTCGAAAGTCGCGTTGAAGAACTTGCCGCCCTGACAGGCTTCCTTGATGACCGATCCCGGCGCGACGAGCACCACGCCCTTGGGCACGGCGCTTTCGGCAGCCAATCGTCCGGCCGCCATCGAGGCGACGACACCGCCTTGCGAGTGCCCCAACAGACCCACGCCGTTCACATACGGCAGGCTTTGCACATAGTCCCAAACGGCCTTCGCTTCGGCCAGCTCCCTCTCGATGGTCATGTATTGCTTGCGGCCTTCGCTCTTGCCGTGTCCGCCAAAATCAAAGCGGATGGAGCCGATACCCGCCTTAGCGAGACCTTTCGCCAGCTGCGGCATGGGGCCTAAGTCCTTGCTGGAGAAGATGCCGTGCATCAAAAGAACCATCGGACAATGATCTTTAGTCGTGTCGAACCCATCGGGCAAAGTAACTTTGTAGGCAATCTCGCCTTGAGGTCCCCGAATGGAGGCTTTTTGCGCTTGGCAACCGGTCAGAAACACTATTCCTAACGCAGCAAATAGGATATAATGAATGAAGTGTCTCATAAGCGTTAAATCACCAAGAGTCCCTCAGCTCTTCACCAAGGGACTCTTTTGGGATTTGTCGTTGAAGTTATAACTTCAAGTAATTCAACACATTGTTTTCAATGCGTTTCACCAAGTCTTCCGAATCGGGAGCTTTCTCGAATTTGTGCCCTGTGACCTTCTCGTAAAGCTCGATGTAACGCTCCGAAACGCTGTTGACGTATTCGGGTGTCATCTCGGGCACTTGCTGGCCTTCCTTGCCTTGGAAGCCGTTGGCCATCAGCCACTCGCGCACGAATTCTTTCGAAAGCTGCACCTGCGGCTCACCCTTGGCGAAACGTTCCTCGTATTGGTCGGCGATGAAGTAGCGCGACGAGTCGGGCGTATGGATCTCGTCCATCAGCACGATTTGGTCGCCAATCTTGCCGAACTCGTATTTCGTGTCGACGAGAATCAGGCCTTGCTTGGCCGCAATCTCGGTGCCGCGTTGGAAGAGCTTGCGGGTGATGTCCTCAATCTGCTTGTAGTCGCTTTCGCTAATCAATCCCTTGGCGATGATTTCCTCGCGCGAGATGTCCTCGTCGTGGCCTTCCTCGGCCTTGGTGGTCGGGGTGATGATGGGTTCGGCGAAGCGTTGGTGCTCCTTCATGCCGTCGGGAATTTGCACGCCACAGATGGTGTGCTGTCCGCTCTTGTAGGTGCGCCACGAGCTGCCCGTGAGATAACCTCTGATAATCATCTCGATGGGGAAGGGCTTGCAGAGGCGGCCCACGGTGACCATCGGGTCGGGGGTGGCGAGCTTCCAGTTGGGGACGATGTCGGCGGTGGCGTCGAGGAACATGGCGGCTATCTGGTTGAGCACCTGTCCTTTATAGGGAATGCCCTTGGGCAGGATGACGTCGAAAGCCGAAATGCGGTCGGTGGCGACCATCACCATGTATTCGTCGTTGATGAAATAACAATCGCGGACTTTGCCGTGATACACCTTGGTCTGGCCAAGGAATTGGTAATCTGTTCTGGTTAATGCGTTCATTATATTCAGTTGTTAGTTGTTCAGTTGTCAGTTGTTCAGTTGACGCGTTTTGCGTCATTGCGAGGAACGAAGCAATCCAGGGTTAGGCTCTTCTGTTGTCGGTTGCTCATTAGGCTCCTCTTCATAGTGTTTCTTATAAGCATTGATAATATCCGTCACCAATTTGTGTCGCACCACGTCCTTGTCATCCAAATAGATGAACTCGATACCTTTCACGTCTTTTAAAACCTCCATCGCTTGCGGCAGTCCCGAGGGTGTTTTGGGCGGCAGGTCGATCTGGGTGATGTCGCCGGTGACGATGAATTTGGCCGAGCGTCCCATGCGGGTGAGGAACATCTTGAGTTGGCTTCGGGTGGCGTTTTGGGCCTCGTCGAGGATGACGAAAGCATGGTCCAAGGTGCGGCCACGCATGAAGGCCAAGGGCGCAATCTCGATGGTGTGGTCTTCCATGTAACTCTCTAATTTCGATGAGGGTATCATGTCGCGCAAGGCATCGTACAATGGTTGCAGATACGGATCGAGCTTGTCCTTGAGGTCGCCAGGTAGAAAGCCCAAATGTTCGTCGGCTTCCACGGCTGGACGGGTTAAGATGATGCGTCTCACTTGCTTGGCTTTCAAGGCACGGACGGCCAAAGCCACGGCGGTGTAGGTCTTTCCCGTTCCGGCAGGGCCGATGGCGAAGACCAAATCCTTTTGCTCCGAGGCGGTCACCATGCGTTTTTGGTTGGCAGTGATGGCTTTGACGGGCACACCGCTGCGCCCGAAGACTAACACATCGGTTTCCGACATCTTTTGTTGCAACTCGGTGTCGGTCGAGGCCATCATCACGTCTTCGACGGTCTGGGCCGTGAGCTTGCCGAAGCGTTCGAGCTGCATCATCAGAGTTTCATATCGACTTGTGAAATAGTCGATTTCCTCCTCATCCCCAATCACTTTCACGAAGTCGCCCCGCGCGATGAGCTTCAGCTTGGGGAACATGCTTTTCACCAGCTCCAAGTACTTGTCGTTGGGGCCGTGAAGTTCCTTGGGGTCAACGTTTTCTATCTGTAAGATCTGCTCTGCCATCATTGTTTATTTGCTTGCAAAGATAAAGAATATTTTTTTTCAAAAACTACCGCAAGTTTCGTCTAAATGCTATACCTTTGCAAAATCTCACCAAGGTCTCAACAAGGCGATGGCAATTATCACATTAACAAGCGATTGGGGCACCAAAGACTACTATGCGGCGGCAGTGAAAGGCACCATCCTTTCGATGCTACCCAATGCGACCATTGTCGACGTGACCCACGAAATCGAGCCTTTCAACGTCTCGCAGGCGGGTTTCACGCTCAAGAATTGCTATCGCTGTTTTCCTCCCGGAACGATTCACATCATCGCTGTCGATACCATCGAGTCGATGGAGTGCCCTCATGTGGTGGTGAAGGCCGAGGGACAGTATTTCATCTCGACCGACAATGGCATCTTCAGCCATATCCTCGACGGGAAATATGAGGAGGCAGTGTGCATTGATGTGGTGCAGGATTCCGATTTCTTCACCTTTGCCACGCGTGACCGTTTTGCCAAAGTGGCGGTGATGATTGCCAATGGCGAGCCGCTTTCCAATATCGGCGAGCCGCGCCTGAAATTGAATCCTGGTGGTGCCTTCTGTGCCGTGGCTCGCGACAACACCATCGAGGGCGTGGTGATGCACATCGACTCCTACGACAACCTGATTACCAACATCTCGAAGGAACTCTTCGAGCAGGAACGCCGTGGTCGCGATTTCACCATCATGGTGAAAGGCGACCTCTACACCGTTGATGAGATTTCGGACAGCTATTTGGATGTTGATGTGGTGGATTTGGTGGCTATTTTTGGCACGCATGGCTATCTTGAACTCGCCTTGAACAAAGCGAAATTGGCTTCTTTGTGCGGCGTCGAGCTCAAATCGACCATCAAGGTGGTGTTTTACGACGGTGACGAAACGCCCAAGTCAGGCACGCTGTTTTGATTTGAGAACCAGCAGCTGAAACACTTTCCAGAGAACAAGCCCGACTAACAAGCCCAAGACGGCACCGCAAAGGATGTCGCCAGGGTAGTGGTAGCCGATGTAGATGCGCGTGTAGCTCGAAATGAAAGCCCACAGATACAGCATAATGCCTGCCCATGGTTTGTAGTTGCGCAGGGTAGGGGCGAGGAAGGAGGCAATGGCGAAGGTGTTGGCGGCATGGGATGACGTGAAGCCGAACCTGCCTCCGGCCAGTCCTTTGGGAAGATGGAGCAAACCTTCAAAATCAGGGTTGAAACAGGGTCTCAGCCGCTGGAAATACGGCTTGCAGACATTAGATGACAATTGGTCAGAGCAAAGCACCACGATGCCCAAGGCCAAAAACACCCACCAGCAGCGTTTGCCGTATTGTTTCGCGGCCCAGTATATTAATAATAGGTATAGCGGAAACCACGCCCACATGTCGGTGAGGAGCACCATTACCTTGTCCATCCAGCCAACATGCAGGCCGTTGAGATAGAGGAAGAGGTCGGAGTCGAGGGTGGAGAGGGTGTCCATAGGCGTAGTTTTTACCAATCCTCCTCCTCATCGCCCTTGTTCAGCGTCATCCAGATGAGGTCTTTCAGCTCGTCGATGCCTTGCTGGGCCACGGAGCTGATGAAGACGTGCGGCACCTTCTTGGGCAGATGCTTCTTGATTTCCTTGATGGTGTCGTCGTCCACGAGGTCGCACTTCGTGATGGCCAAGATGCGGTCTTTGTCCATCAGTTCGGGGTTGTATTTCTTCAATTCGTTGAGCAGGATGTCGTATTCCTTTTTCACGTCGTCGGTGTTGGCAGGCACCATGAACAACAAAGTCGAGTTTCTTTCGATATGTCTCAAAAACCTGATTCCTAGTCCTTTGCCTTCTGCAGCGCCTTCGATGATGCCTGGAATGTCGGCCATGACGAAACTGCGGTGACCGCGATACTTGACGATGCCAAGGTTGGGCACCAAGGTGGTGAAAGGATAGTCGGCAATCTCAGGCTTGGCCGCCGAGACGACCGACAATAGGGTGGACTTGCCCGCATTGGGGAAACCGACCAAACCTACATCGGCCAACAGCTTCAGCTCCAGAGTGATCCATTCCTCTTGGCTTGGCTCGCCAGGTTGGGCGAATTTGGGTGCCTGCAAGGTGGCCGTCTTGAAAAAGGCGTTGCCCTTGCCGCCGCGTCCGCCTTTGAGCAGAATGACCTCTTGACCATCCTCGGTAATTTCGGCGATTTGGGTGTGGTCTTCAGCGTGGAAAGCCACCGTGCCGAGGGGCACGTCGATATAAATGTCGTCGCCAGCGGCACCGGTGAGTTGGTTTTTGCCTCCAGGCACGCCGTCGCCGGCATAGATGTGCTTGGTGTAGCGTAGGTGGAGCAAGGTCCAGAGTTGGGCGTTGCCGCGCATGACGACGTTGCCACCGCGACCGCCGTCGCCGCCATCGGGGCCGCCTTTGGGGATGTATTTTTCGCGACGGAAATGCAGCGAGCCAGCGCCGCCCTTGCCCGAGCGGCAGAAAATCTTCACGTAGTCAACAAAATTCGAGGTCATAGTTTAGCATTTTTGACTCGGGACTTCGAGACTTCGGGACTTCGGGGCATCGCCAGTCCCCTCGTCTCGCGTCTCGCAGTCTCTCGTCCATTAAAACTCATCAATATATTCAACGCCTTCGTCGTTGTCGTATCGGTCGCAGTCGAAGTTGAGGTCGACACCGGGGATGTAAGGCTTCTCGAAGTCGCCCTTGCTGATGTTCAGGTTCTTGTCGGCGTACACCTTTTTCATATATAAGGCCCAAATGGGCAGCGCGGTGTGCGAGCCTTGTCCGAGCTTGGTAGAGCGGAAGTGCACGCTGCGGTCTTCGGCGCCCACCCACACGCCCGTGGTAAGGTCGGGGGTGATGCCCATGAAGTAGCCATCGCTGTTCTTCTGTGTGGTTCCGGTTTTGCCGGCCACTGGGTTGGTGAAGCCGTAGGTCGAGCGCAGACGGATACCCGTTCCGCTTTGCACCACGCCTTTCATCAGCTCGATCATCTTGTAGGCGGTCAGCTCGCCCATGGCCTCCGATTCCTCGGGACTGAAGCGTTGGATGACGTTGCCGTTCTTGTCTTCGATGCGGGTGATGAACATGGGCTTGATGTAAACGCCTTGGTTGGCGAAGGTGCTCATGGCGCCTACCATCTCTATCAGCTTCAGGTCGCAAACGCCGAGGCAAATGGCGGGGACGGCATCAATGGGCGACTCCACGCCCATGCGGCGAGCCTGCGCGATGACGGCATTGGGCCCGAAGCGGTTCATCAGATAGGCCGAAATCCAGTTGTTGGACTGGGCCAATGCATATTTCAAGGTGATCTCTTCGCCTACGCGGCCTCCCGAGTTGCCTGGCGACCAGAACTTTCCGTCCTCCAGCTGGATGTTGTATGGGATGTTGGGTATCCTCGTGCAGGGTGTGTATTCGCCTTCCTGCATGGCCAACGAATAGAGGAACGGCTTGAAGGTGGAACCCACCTGACGGCGGGCTTGCGTGACGTGGTCGTACTTGAAGAAACGGTAGTCCAAGCCGCCAACGTAGGCCTTCACATGGCCCGTGTGCGACTCGATGCTGATGAGGCTGGCTTGCAGGAACCACTTGTAGTAGCGGATGGAGTCCATCGGGGTCATTATCGTGTCGATGGGGCCGTCCCACGAGAACACGGTCATGCGAACGGGGCGGTCAAACTCGGCCCTGATGGAGTCTTCGGGCATCCCTTCGCTCTTGAGGCTGCGGTAGCGGTCGGTGCGCTTCATCGAGGTCAGGAGGATGTGGTCGATTTCGTCGGCGGTCACGTTGGAGAAGGGGGCGTTCTTTTGGCCTTTCCAGTGCTTGTAGAACATGGGTTGCAGCTCCTTGCCCATAAACTCCTTGACGGCCTCCTCGGCATAGCGTTGCATCCGCGAGTCGATGGTGGTGTAGATGCGCAGGCCGTCGCGGTAGATGTTATAAGGCGTGCCGTCGGCGCGTTTGGTGTTTTTGGCCCATTCGTTCAGCTCGCCACGCAGGAACTCGCGGAAGTAGGTGGCCTGTCCGCTGTTGTGGTCCTTGATGCTGAAGTGTGTCATATCGATGGGAATCAGCGAGATGGAGTCGCATTCGGCTTGGGTGATGAAACCGTTGTCGGCCATCTTTTGGAGCACGAGGTTGCGGCGTCCCATCGAGCGTTCGGGGTTGCGCACGGGGCTGTAGCGGGTGGGCGCGTTGACCACGCCGGCCATCAAGGCGCATTCCTCGATGTTCATTTCGCTGGGTTTCTTGTCGAAGAAGGTGCTGGCCGCCGAGCGGATGCCGAAGGCGTTGTGGCCGAAAGCCACCGTGTTGAGATACATGGCGATGATCTCTTCCTTCGAATAGTTGTGTTCCAGCTTGGTGGCGGTGATCCATTCCTGGAACTTGCGCAGCACGAGCTTGGGCTTGCTGAGGTTTTCGCCACGCGGGAAGAGGTTTTTGGCCAGCTGTTGCGTGATGGTCGAGCCGCCGCCTTTCTTTCGTCCCGTCAGGAGGCCGAAAGCCACGCGCAGCAAGGCCCGCTCGTCGATGCCGGAGTGCTCGGTGAAGCGTTCGTCCTCGATGCTGATGAGGGCTTCGGGCATGTAGTGCGAAAGCTCGGCATAGCGCACGTTGCTGCGGTTTTCCACGTAATAGGAACCCAACAGCTTGCCGTCGGCGGAGATGATCTCGGTGGCCAAGTTGGTGCGCGGGTTCTCCAGCTCGTCGAAGGTGGGCATGGTGCCGAACACGCCTTTGGCGACGCAGAAGAAAAACAACACGAGCAGCAGCAAAAAGACCCCAAACACGATCCACAAGTTGCGGATAGCCCTCGGCGATTCCTGCTGTTTCCTTGTTTTCTTTTTGTTCTTGTTATCCATCAGCAAATCCAGATTATCAATTCTCAATTGTCAATTCTCAATTATATAAATCCCAATATCCGAAATACCTTTTAAGACGGGTTCGCGCATGGCTTGCTCGATCTCGAAGTGGTAGGTTCCCGTGAGGGGGAAACGCAGGTTCTCGTTGAGCGGCACGGTGAGGTCGCGCATCGAGCCGCTGCCTTTGCCGATCCAGCGGCCTTCGGGCGTGGCAAGGGTGCATTCGATGGTGTCGTGCGTGACGTTGCCGTTGGGCATTCGGGTGTGGAGGAAGACGAAGAGGTTGCTGTAGCGGTAGTTCTCGAGGTGGCGCAGCCCAATGCCGAACACATAGCCGCTGATGGTGTCGTTGATGTCGACGTCGAAGGCCACGCGGTCTTCCTGCCGCCATTCGGCCTCGGGGATCACGGTGCGCTTGTCGAACGAGTCGTTGGTGCAGCTCGCAAACGCCAATAGCAACAGTATATAGATTAGCTTTTTCATCAGTCACTCATTTTCTTGAGGTCGGCCTCGCCGTAGCCTTCGTTGGTGTTGGTGTGGGCTTCGGTGGTAACGGCAAAGTCTTCCAGTTTCTTGGGTTTCTGCCCTTTCTTGTTCATGGCGATGATGTCTTTCACCTTGGCGACGGGGATGGCCATGATGTTGCCCTTGTCGGTGGTGTAGGAATACCACATGATGCCTTTGAAGACGTCGTTTTTCTGGTGCACGGCGTCGCCGCTCTCGAAGTGCAGCACGATGTTGGGGTCGGAGAAGGCTTTCAAGGCCTCCACGTAGGCCTCATATTCGTAGTTGAGGCAGCATTTCAGCTTGCCGCACTGTCCGGCCAATTTCTGCGGGTTGGGCGAGAGCTGTTGCACACGGGCCACGCCTGTGGTGACCGACTGGAAGTCGGTGATCCACGAGGCGCAGCACAGCTCGCGTCCGCATGAGCCTATGCCGCCCAATTTGGCCGACTCTTGCCTGACGCCGATCTGTCGCATCTCGATGCGGATGTGGAACTCCTCGGCTAATTTCTTGATCAGCTCGCGGAAGTCGACGCGACCGTCAGCGGTGTAGTAGAAGATGGCCTTCGTCTTGTCGCCCTGGTATTCCACATCGTTGAGCTTCATCTCCAACCCAAGGTTGTCGATGATGGTGCGCGTGCGTGCCAAGGTGCTGTCTTCCAACTTGATGGCGGCAAGCCATTTCTCCACGTCGTTGGCGCGGGCGCGGCGGTATATCTTCTTCATCTCGGCGATGGGCGTGCGGTATTTCTTGCGCTTCAGCTGGCGCTTGACGATGTCGCCCAAGAGGGTGACGATGCCGATGTCGTGCCCGATGGCGGTCTCAACGGCCACAAACTCGCCCACCTCAAGGTCGAGGTCTTCGGGATAGACGAAATAGTCCTTGCGGTCGTTCTTGAAGCGTACCTCGGCCAAGCACACCTTGCCTTCTATTTCCTTGTTCTCGTAGTCTTTCAGCCAGTCGAATTGGCTCAGCTTGCACCTGCCGCAGGCCAGCACCTTTTGCCCGGGAACGTAAGGCTCCTCAAGCCTGCAGCCACGGTTGATCAGTTGCTTCTCTATGCTGGAATCGTGTTCTTTATGTTGATTTTCAGTCATTTCTCAAAAATAAAATGATGGTTGTGTATAAATTGCAAAAGTACGAAAAAAAATGTTTACCTTTGCACATTCTTAAAACATCGCATCAAATCGTATTATTGTACAATAAAAAACACATCATCATGAAAAAAGGTATTGTCATCATTGTCGCCCTTGTCGCCTTGGTCGCCATTTGGGGCGTTAGCGTTTATAACGGATTGGTTACCAAGCAGGAAGGTGTTGAAAAGGCTGTCGGTAACGTGCAAACGGCCTACCAACAGCGTGCCGACCTCATCCCCAACTTGGTCGCCACGGTGAAGAACTATGCCGAGTATGAAGCCGGCACCCTGACCGCCGTCGTCGAGGCACGCGCCAAGGCCACACAGGTCACGCTCGACGCCAACAACCTGACCGAGGAAAACATAAAGGCCTTCCAAGCCGCGCAAGACCAGATGTCGGGGGCGCTGTCGCGACTGCTGGTCACGGTGGAGCAGTATCCCGACCTGAAGGCTAACCAGAACTACCGCGACCTTCAGGAGAAGCTCGAAAGCTGCGAGAACGGCATCGCCAATGCCCGCCGGCAGTTCAACGATGCGGCCCAAACGTTCAACACGTCGGTGCGTCGCTTCCCCGGCAACATCATCGCAGGCATGTTCGGCTTCGAGAAGAAACCCTACTTTGAGGCTTCGGAAGGCGCCGAAAAAGCACCCGACGTGAAGGAACTTTTTAATTAAAAACAAAAAATTCTTGCATCGTTTTTTTCAAACACATATTTTTGCACCTCTAAAATACAAAAAATATGTGTGGAATAGTTGCTTATGTAGGCCCGCAAGAGGCCTATCCTATCCTCATTGAGGGCTTGAAGCGCCTCGAATATCGTGGCTACGACAGCGCCGGAGTGGCGTTGCTCAACGAGGCCGACGAACTGAATGTTTACAAAGCCAAAGGCAAGGTCTCCGACTTAGAGGCCTTTGCCGCTTCCAAAGACGTGAGCGGCCATATCGGCATTGCGCACACCCGTTGGGCCACCCACGGCGAGCCCAACCAGGTGAACGCCCACCCGCACCGCTCGCAATCGGGCAACCTGGCCCTGATCCATAACGGCATCATCGAGAACTACCTGAGTCTGCGCAAGGAATTGGAGAAACGCGGGTTCACCTTCCAGTCGTCGACCGACACCGAGGTGCTCACCAACCTCATCGAGGATGTGCAGCAGAGCGAACATGTCGACCTCTTCGAAGCCGTGCGCATCGCCTTGAACCACGTCGTGGGTGCCTATGCCATCGCCATCGTCGAGAAAGGCCACCCCGACGAACTGATTGCCGCACGCAAGGGCAGCCCCATGGTCATCGGTATCGGCGAAGGCGAGTATTTCATCGCCTCCGATGCCACGCCCATCGTGGGCCGCACCCAGAAGGTGGTTTACCTTGAGGACGAGCAGGTGGTTCGCATCAAGCTGGGCGAGGAGCTGCACATCAAGACCATACAAGACGTGGAAGCCATGCCCTACGTCCAAGAGCTGAAGATGAACCTCGACAGCATCGAGAAAGCAGGCTTCGACCATTTCATGATGAAGGAAATCTACGAACAGCCGACCATCGTGCGCGACACGATGCGTGGCCGCCTGCATCCCGAGAGTAACACGGTGCGCCTCGGCGGCATCATCCAATACGAAAAGCAGTTGCTTTATGCCGACAACATCGTGTTTGTGGCTTGTGGCACGTCGTGGCACGCCAGCCTCGTGGGCAGCTACCTCATCGAGAAGTTGGCGAAAATCCGCGTGAAAGTGGAGTATGCCTCCGAGTTCCGTTATCGCGATCCCGTGGTGACACCTCACGACGTGGTGATTGCCGTGTCGCAGTCGGGCGAGACTGCCGACACTTTGGCCGCCATCCAGTTGGCCAAGGAGAAAGGCGCAGTGGTTTTGGGCATCTGCAATGTCATCGGCTCGTCCATTTCGAGGGTCACCGATGCGGGCATCTACACCCATGCCGGTCCCGAAATCGGCGTTGCCTCCACCAAGGCGTTCACCTCGCAGGTGACGGTGATGGCCATGCTGGCCTTGCGTCTCGCCGAATTGAAGGGCTCGATGAAGGACGAGGAACGCCAGCAATTCATCGACGAACTTGACCGCATCCCCGAGAAAATCCAATGGACCCTCGACCACAGCGGCCATGTGAAGGACATCGCCGAGAAATACAAGGATGTGCACAATATGCTGTATCTCGGTCGTTTGCAGAACTACCCCGTGGCCCTCGAAGGTGCCTTGAAGCTGAAGGAGATTTCGTATATCCATGCCGAGGGCTATCCAGCCGCCGAGATGAAACATGGCCCCATTGCCTTGATCGACAAGGATATGCCCGTGGTGTTCATTGCCACCAACCACAGCACCTACGAAAAGGTGATTAGTAATATACAAGAGGTGAAGGCACGTAATGGAAAGATTATCGCCGTGGTGAGCCAAAAGGACGTGCTGGCGCGCAAAATGGCCGACTATGTCATCGAGATCCCGGAGACGGAGTGCCTCTATTCGCCTTTGCTTGCAACTGTGCCGCTGCAAATCTTGGCCTATTACATCGCCGTGATGCGAGGCTGCAACGTCGACCAGCCACGAAATTTGGCGAAATCTGTTACGGTAGAGTAAAAAAATGAAAAACAGCCTCGAGTTTCGAGGCTGTTTTTCGTTGTACCGAAGGCCGGGATCGAACCGGCACGAGTGTTACCTCATCGGTTTTTGAGACCGACGCGTCTACCGATTCCGCCACTTCGGCATGGTCGTCACGGTTGAACGAGGCTGCAAAAGTACACATTTTTTTGTTCCCGACAATAAAATAATGAAAAAAATATGTTTTTGCCTTGTCCGCTTCAAGAAATTCCCTAATTTTGCAGCCCGAAAAGTCAACCTCAATATCCCACAAACCATGTCTGGAAGATTCGTTTCCATTTTCGCCGGAAGGGCCACCAAGGAACTCGGTACCAAGATCGCCGAAGCCTATGGCGCTCCCCTCGGCAAGTCGTCGGTCGTCGTCTTCTCCGATGGCGAATTCCAACCTTCTTACGAAGAGAGCATTCGTGGCCGCCATGTGTTCATCGTGCAGTCCACCATGCCCTCCACCGATAACCTCATGGAGCTGCTGCTGATGATTGATGCCGCCAAGCGTGCCTCGGCCCACAAGATCATCGCCGTGATTCCTTACTTTGGTTGGGCACGTCAGGACCGCAAGGACCAGCCGCGCGTGAGCATCGGTTCGAAATTAGTGGCCAACCTGTTGGTGGCCGCCGGTGTCAACCGCATCATCACGCTCGACCTCCATGCCGACCAAATTCAGGGTTTCTTCGACATTCCCGTCGACGCCCTTTATGCCTCCAGCCTCTTCATCGACTACATCCAGAAGATGCAAATCGACGACCTGATGATGGCCTCGCCCGACGTGGGCGGCTCGAAGCGTGCCTCGGCCTACGCCAAACGCCTCGGCTGCGACCTCGCCATCTGCCACAAGCAACGCTCACGCGCCAATGTGGTCGACTCGATGACCCTCATCGGCGACGTGACGGGCAAGAATGTCATTCTCGTCGACGACATCATCGACACGGCTGGCACCATCGTCAAGGCAGGCCAGGTGTTGATGGACAACGGTGCCAAGAGCGTCCGCGCCTTCGCCACCCATGCCGTTTGCAGCGGCCCCGCCATGGAACGCTTGGACAATTCGGTGTTCAGCGAGGTGGTGGTCACCGACTCCATCCCGTTGCCTGACAACGCCTCCAAGAAAATCAAGGTGGTGAGCACGGCTGCCCTGTTCGCCGACGTTATCCACCGCGTGGAGTCCTACGAGAGCATCAGTTCGCTGTTCAAATAATGCAAATCTTGTAGAGACGCAAAATTTTGCGTCTCTACAACCAACAATAAACAATTCAACAAATCAACAATTAAACAATCAACACAAATGAAAACTGTATCATTGAGCGGTTCTCTTCGCGAGAACGTAGGGAAAAAGGATACTAAGGCTTTGCGTAAGGCCGAAATGGTTCCATGTGTCATGTACGGTGCCGGTGAGGAGCAAATCCACTTCGCCACTGCCGAGAAGAACTTCACCAAGATCCTCTTCACCCCTGAGACCTTCATCATCGACTTCGAAGTCAACGGTAAGGTCTACAAGACCATCCTGCAAGACATCCAGTATCACCCTGTGACCGACAAGGTGTTGCATGCCGACTTCCTCATCGTGAAGGAAGACAAGCCCATCACCGTGGTGTTGCCCGTGGCCCTCGAAGGCTCGGCTACTGGTGTGATGCGTGGCGGCAAACCCAAGATGGGTGTGAAGAAGGTGAAGGTCTGCGGTCTTATCAAGGACCTGCCCGACTACATCAACGTCAACATCAGCAACGTCAACATCAACGAAGCCATCAAGGTGAAGGACCTCAACATCGAGAATGTGACCCCCGTCACTCCTGGCTACACTGTCATCTTTGCCGTCAACGCCGCCCGTGGTGCCGTGGCGGCCGAAGAAGAGGCTGCAGAATAACCAGTTTATTCAACTATACGAATAGGCCGTCTTCGGGCGGCCTTTTTTAGTTGATAGTTGTCAGTTGTAGGGACGCAACGCTTGCGTCCGCAAAATAATGGCCATGTCATTAATTAGTCGTATTTTTGCACGGCTTTTCCGCAAGGGGAAAGTAATAGAATTAGACGAAATGAAATACCTGATAGCCTGTTTGGGAAACATCGGCGCGGAATACGACAACACGCGCCACAACATCGGCTTCAAGATTGCCGACCGCTTGGCGAAAGACCTCGAAGCCTCGTTCACGACAAGCCGCTTGGCACAGGTTGCTGAGATGAAATACCGAGGCAAGACCTTGGTCGTCATCAAGCCGACGACCTACATGAACCTGAGCGGCAAGGCGGTGAAGTATTGGCTTGACCAAGAGAAGATTCCGATTGAGAACCTGCTGGTGGTCAACGACGACATTGCGCTGCCCTTGGGCACGTTGCGAATGCGCAAACAAGGTGCCGACGGCGGCCACAACGGCCTGACCGACATCATCGAGAAGTTGGGCACCAACGTGTTCTGCCGGCTGCGCTTCGGCCTCGGCGACGACTTCCCGCGTGGCCGTCAGATTGATTTCGTCCTGGGTCATTGGAAGCCCTCGGAGGAGCCTGTCGTAGACGAAAAAGTGGACCAAGCCGTCGAAATCATCAAGAGCTTCGTCACCCAAGGCCCCGACAGGACGATGAATATGTTTAATAAGAAGTGAGTTTTTATTGCTCTGCTTCGCGGGCCTTCTTGTCCTTCAGCGAGCCTTCGAAGATGTCGAAGCAGACGAAACGACATTCGAGCGGACCGTTCCAGACGGGAATCTTGGCTGTGGGCTTGAGGCCGACATGGCGCAGGGCCACGGCGTCGTCGGTGATGAGCCAGCATTGGAAGCCTTTGAAGTTGTGCTTCAACGTGTGGCCGATTTCCTCATACACGTTGTCGATGTCGTCTTCATCCAAACGGTCGCCGTAGGGCGGGTTGATGATGACGATGCCACCGCCTTCGGGCGGGGTGAGGTCGTGCATGTCCTTCTTCATCAGGTGGATGTCGTGTTGCAGGTGGGCGTAGTTGATGTTGCCTTCGGCAATGGCGACGGCCTTGGGCGAGCGGTCGGAGGCCCAAATCTCGTAGTCGAAATCGCAGATTTTGGCGTCGGCTTCCTCGCGGATGCGCTGCCAGAGGTCGGCGTCGTAGTCGTCCCATTTCATGAAGCCCCACTGCTTGCGGTAGTAGCCGGGCGGAATCTTCATCGCGTACATGGCGGCCTCGATGGGCAACGTGCCCGAGCCGCACATGCAGTCGAGGAAGTTGCAGTCGGCCTTCCAGCCTGTGAGTTGGATGAGGCCGGCGGCCAGCACCTCGTTCATCGGGGCCTTGTCCACTTGCTTGCGGTAGCCACGATGGTGGAGGCTCTCGTTGGAGCTGTCGAACAGGATGGTCACCTTGTCCTCACGAATGTGCAGGTTGATGCGCAGGTCGGGGTTGAGCGTGTTGATGTTTGGGCGGATGCCATAAATGTCGCGCAGCTGATCGACGATGGCGTCTTTCATTTTCAGGCCCGCATATTGCGAGTGGGTGAAATAGCCTCCGCTGGTGACGGCATCGATGCAAAACGTCTGGTCGGTGCGGATGTAGTCGGTCCAGTTGATTTCCTGCACTTGGTTGTAGAGGCCTTCGGGTGTCTTGGCGAAGAAGTTTTTGATGGGCTTGAGCACCTTGAGGGCGGTTCGCACCTCGTAATTAATGCGGTACATCAGTTCCTTGTTGCCTTCGCAGATGACGGCGCGGTGCATCGGGCGCACGTTTTTTGCCCCAAGGGCCTTGATTTCTTTGGCCAGCACGTCTTCGAGGCCAGCGGCGGTTTTGGTTATTAATTGGTAATTGTCTTCCACGGGATGAAATTTTCGGCAAAGATAGGTTTTATTGTTGAATCGTCGAAGTGTTTATTCGTTTAATTGTTGAATCAATGCGAAATTCAGGAAGGGATACGGATTTTTTTACTAAATTTGCAGCCGTTTTTCGCAAATCTTGAAACACAAAGTATTCGGCGAAGTCAATTTTGAATTTTGAATTTTAAATTTTAAATCTTTAAATTACATGAAGAAAGTATTAGGAATCATCGCGATGGCCATCATGGTTTCGGTGGGTCGCGTGTATGCCGATGAAGGCATGTGGCTCCCGATGTTCGTCGAGCGCCTGAACTATGTTGACATGCAGAAGATGGGGCTGCAACTGACCCCTGAAGAGCTTTACAGCATCAACCACAGCAGCTTGAAAGATGCCATCGTGGGCCTCGGCAGCGATGCCATGCCGCGCGGCTTCTTCTGCACGGGCGAGATCGTGAGCGAGCACGGCTTGCTCTTCACCAACCACCATTGCGGCTACGGTGCCATCCAAAAGCTCAGCTCCGACGAGCACGACTATCTGAAGGACGGCTTCTGGGCCAAAAACTACGGCGAAGAGTTGCCCGCCCCCGAAATGACCGCCTCGTTCCTCGTCCGCATGGAAGACGTCACTAAGGACATCATGGGCGTCATCACTGACGACATGGACTATCAGGACCAACAGGCTGCCATCCGTAAGAAAATCAAGGAGATGGAAACCGCTGCCTCCGAAAATGGCAAGTACAACCCCGTCATCAAAGGTTTCTTTGAAGGCAACGAATACTACATGTTTGTCTATCAAGTGTTCCCCGACGTGCGCCTCGTTGGCGTGGCCAACTCTTCGATTGGCAAGTTTGGCGGCGACACCGACAACTGGATGTGGCCCCGCCATACTGGTGACTTCTCGATTTTCCGCGTCTATGCCGACAAGGACGGCAATCCCGCCGCCTACTCGAAGGACAACGTGCCGCTGACGCCCAAGCACCACCTGCCCATCAGCCTCGATGGTGTGAAGAAGGACGACTTCACCATGATTTGGGGCTTCCCGGGCAGCACCGAGCGCTACATGTCGAGCTATGGCATCGACTACAACGTGGATACTTTCTATCCCGCCATCGTCGACATCTTCGGCACCCAACTCAGTGTGATGGAAGAATACATGAAGGCCGACGACCACATCAACCTGATGTATGCCGACAACCATGCTGGCTTGGCCAACACCTGGAAGAACTTCCAAGGCCAAATCCTCATGCTCCGCAAGAACAAGGTCTCTGAGACCAAGGTCGCCTTGGAGAACGACTTCACCAAGTGGGTCAATGCCGACCCGAAGCGCAGGGCCGAATATGGCAACGCCCTTCCGAACCTCAAAGAGGCCTACAAGACCTTGGGCGAGGTGGCCAAGAGCATTTATTATCCCAACTTCGTTTCAGGCATCGGCGCCGCTGGTATCGCTTCCCAGTTCGGTTCCTACTATCAAGCCTACCTCGACAAGGACAAGGAGTCGATGGAGATGTCGCTGATGCTGCTGCAAGCCATGGATGTCGACAACCTTTTTGCCGAGAGCGACCCGCAAGTGGAAAAGAAGACCTTCGCCGAGATGCTGAAGACCTACAAAAAGGCTTTCAAGGCTGAAGAACTGCCCGAAATCTACAACATCATCGACAAGAAGTTCAAGGGCGACATCGACGCTTTCACCGAGGAGGTTTACACCAAATCCATCTTCGCCACGCCCGAGAGCATCAAGGCTTTCTTGGCCAAGCCCAACCCCAAGAAGATCGGCAAGGACTATGCCTACATCATGAACACCTCGATGATGGAAGTCATCATGGGTGCCATGGGCGACTACCGCAACGCCATGCAAGCCGTCAGCGAGAACGACCACGTCTTCGTGAAAGGCCTGCGTGAGTATTACGCCGCCACCCAGCCTGGCAAGAGCCTCTATCCCGACGCCAACTCGACGATGCGCATGAGCTACGGCTCGGTGCAGGACTACATGCCCGCCGACGCCGTGCATTACGACTATGTGTGCACCGCCAATGGTATCCTCGAAAAATACGTCCCAGGCGACTACGAGTTTGACGCCCCCAAGCGCCTCATCGACCTCATCGAGAAGAAGGACTTCGGTGCCTACGCTGACGACAACGGCGAACTCATCGTGTGCTTCCTTTCGACCAACGACATCACGGGCGGCAACTCAGGCAGCCCCATCATGAACGGCAAGGGCGAACTCATCGGCTTGGCCTTCGACGGCAACTGGGAAGCCATGAGCGGCGACGTCAACTTTGAGCCTCGCCTGCAACGCACCATCAACGTCGACATCCGTTACGTGCTCTTCATCATCGACAAGTACGCTGGTGCCACCAACCTCATCGACGAACTCGACATTCGCAAGGGCGAACCCCAGCCGCTGCGCGTGGAAGAAGAGAAAATCTAAATTATAACGACGCAAAATTTTGCGTCTCTACCGCAAAAAAACGGTCAATTTAACACATTGGCCGTTTTTTTGTGTATTTTTGCCTCGAGAATCTTGGCATTATGGCAAAAATCCGATTTGGCATATTGTGGAGCCTTTTCCTCGCCCTCGTTTCGGCGCAAGCCCAAACCGACACTGTGGTGTTTTCGGCCCATGGTGGCTTTTATGAAGAGACTTTTGCGCTCGAACTGTTCAGTTCCAACCCGCAGAACCACATCCGTTATACCATCGACGGTAACCGTCCCACGGCGCAATCGGCACGCTATGAGGCGCCGTTGCAGATGGGTTACAGCCTCTATTCGAAATCCGACATCTACACCATCGTCAACTGTCCGGAGCCTGATTTCTTCCTGCCCGACAGCATCCGCCATTGCATCGTGATTCGAGCGGCGGTTTTCGACGAGAACGACAGTTGTGTGAGCAAGGTGGTCACCAATAGCTATTTCATCCGTGCCTTGGGGTGCGACACGCATGGCCTGCCCGCCGTTTCGCTTTGCGCCGACTCGTTGGATTTGTTTGGCTACGAGCGAGGCATTCTCGTTCCTGGCATCAATTTTAACCCGAATAAACCTTATGCCACAGGCAATTATTTCATGAAAGGCCGCGAATGGGAACGGCTGAGCAACTTCGAGTTTTATGAAGCCGGTGGCAGCGTTGGTGTCAACCAGCAGTTGGGGTTGCGTACCCACGGCAAGCAGTCGCGCTGGCGCAGCCATAAGGGCTATTCCCTCTATGCCCGCGAGGAGTATGGCAAGAAGCGTATCCACTACAGGTTTTTTGACACCACCCCGTTGGAGAAATTCAAGCACCTCACCTTGCGACCCTTTTCGAGCACATGGAATGGCGCTGGCTGCCAGGACCATCTCTGCAACCTCATAGCCCATCCGCTCGACGTGGAGACCCTCTCGTCGCGCCCTTGCGTGTTGTTCATCAACGGCGAGTATTGGGGCGTGTATTATATGGAGGAGAAACCCGACGAGAACTATTTGGAAGACCACCTTGGCGTGAACAAGGATCGTGTCACCATCATCAAGGAATGGCAAGAAGTGGAATGCGGCACTGCCGACAACTTCGATGCGCTGCTTGCCTGGATGGAGCAGGCCGACCTTGCCGACGAGGAGCAATATGCCTATGCCGCAGCGCATATCGACATTTCCAATTTCATCGACTATTTTGTCTTCGAGCTTTTCGCCCTCAACCTCGACTGGCCGGCCACCAACACACGCTGCTGGCAGGAGGGCGACGGCAAGTGGCGCTGGATCTTCTACGACGGCGACGGGTGCTTGGTCGAGAAAGACGATTTCAATGCCTTCGCCAATGCCACCTATGAGGGCGAACCAGTTTGGCCTACCAACAGCAGGGCCACACTGTTCTTCAGGCGCTTGCTTGACAACGAAGGGTTCAAAGCGCAGTTTTGCAGCCGTTTCAACACGTTAGCGGCAACCACATTCGCCTATCAAAACACCAAACCCTATTTCGACGGCATCTACCAAGCCTTGCAGCCCGAAGTACCCAACCAGATGGAGCGTTTCAACATGCCGCACACCATCGCTGGCTGGGAGAACTATAGTATGCCCGTAATCCACTCCTTCCTGATGCACAGGCCTGGCCATGTCATCACCGAGTTGAACGAGTTTTTGTCTGTCGTGGAGCCTGTGGCCCATGTGGCGAAATGCTATCCCAACCCTTTCACTGAGGAGCTGCGCATCGTCGTTGATGCCGAGAGTTTCGGCGCAAAGGAGGTGGCTGTTTACGATGTGATGGGGCGGAAAGTCTACGCGCAGCCGTGTTGGTTGGACAAAGGGGACAACGAGATTGTACTTCATCCCAATCTAAGCTCGGGAGTGTATTTGTTGCAAGTGGGTGGGCATTCGCAGCGCATTGTGCGGCTCTAAGGCGTTTCCAAGCTGTAGTAGTTCTTCTTGATGAGCCTGTTGACGATCCAGCGGGCGTCGATTAGCGTTTGTTGCTCCACGGAGAGGCCATTTGCTTGGGCTTTTTCCTCGATTTGTTTCATGGTGTTGGGTTTGCTGCGGAGTTGTTGCAGCATGTCGGCAACGAGTTGTTCAACGCGGTCGCGCTTGGCTTCGGGGTCGGCCATGTCGCGCATCAGGGGTTGGCCTTCGATGATGTTGTGGGCTTCCATGAGCAGCACTTGTTCCAACTTGGCGTTTTGGATGACGGTTTGGCAGGTCGAGAGGTTCCACATCCAGACCGAGTCTTTCTTGATTTCGTTGATGGCGACGATTTCCTTTATCCTCGGGTTGCGCAGGGCGGGGAGGCTGTCGGAGGCCAATTCGGGGAAGTAGCGTTCGGGATGGTCGTAAACCAACTGGATGGCTTTCGGCCAAAGTTGTTGCTTGTAGTTGCTGTCGGCAAGCGGCTCGACGATTGAGGTCAAGGTGAGGCTGTCGTGCCTCAGGCTGTCGATGAGGCGGAGGTAGGTCGGGGTGATGTCTTCCTGGCTGTAGCAAAGGTTGAGGATGGTTTTTGCGGCAAAGTCGGAGGTGCCTTTGTTCATCTGGTTGCCCGTGGTGAACCACACCACATAGTCGAAGCTGAGGAGCTTTTCGAGGAAGTCCAATTGGTTCACTTTGTCGGTCTCGGTCAGGTCTTGGCCCGAATAGGCGGTGGAGAAATAGTACCAAAACTCGGTGGTCTCAAACATTTCGTTGAAGGGCACGAAGAGGTTCATGGCCCAAAAATAGGAGTTGCCGATGAAAAGCACTTTGGGCTTGGTGCAACTTGTGTCGGCCTCGATGCTGACGTGGCGGCGTGGGGCGTAGCCGTATTGGTGGCGAAGGGGGCGGGTCAGGTTGAGGAGCAGCTCAAGGTCGTTGTCGTAGTCGTGGTCGCGTTCGGGGGTCTCGTAGGTCTCGCCGATGCGGATTTTGGGCAGTTTTGTGCCTTTCAGTTGGCTCATGAGGCTCGCCAGCGTGTCGGCGGCATAGACCGAAGGGAAGATCCAATGCGCCCCGGCTTGCGGGATGAGCGGATAGTCGACCGTGTCTTTGATTTGGCGGAACCAACGGGTCATTTCTATATAGGGGAAGCCGCTTTCGTCGAAGCGTTGGGCGAAATGGTCGCAGGCGTTGAAGCCTGTGGTGTCTTTTTCCCCATCGGGCAGGAAGTCGGGATAGAGGAAGCTCTTTTCGGGGGCCATGAAAATCAGGAGGTCGACGCCGTTCTCTTTCAGGATTTGGCGCGCCCAGCTCATGTATTTCGCTTCGCGGTCGAACTTCTTGCGGGCCTCATCGACGGAAGGGTGCCAGCGGAGCAGCTCCTGGCCGTAGTAGTCCCTCACGCTTTGGGGATAGTAGAGCCAGCCTTGCTTTCCGGCCACCACGTCGTGGGCGTAGGTCTTGCGGTAGAAGTCCCAAAGGTATTGGTTGTAGAGGCGTATGACGGGTTCGCGGAAGCCGAAGTGTTGGCTCGCGTAGACCTCCGTTTCTTTGCCGAAATTGCCTGAGCGGTAGGCTTCAAGCCCGAATTTTTGCCTGTCGGTTTCTTTGGTGACGCCATTGAGGGGTTTCACGGGAAGCCAATGAAGCCAGCCTTGCAGCATGGGCATGAATCCCAGCACGGTAAGCAGGATGAATAGCACGAGGTCGTATTTCGGCTTTTTCCCCATTTATTCCTTTTGCTTTTGCTTGTCCATCTCGATGGCGTAAATGGCATTCAGGCGGAGCATTTCGTCGAGTTCGATGCCACGCTCGACGGCCTGTTGCTTGACGCTTTCGAACCATTCGGGCGTGTTCTTGATGTTTTGGATGATGTTTTGGATGCGCAGTTCTTTGCCTTCAGCGTCGCGGTCGACGAAGGCGTGTTGGGCGGTCTCGCAGAAGCCGAACATGTAGTCGTAGGCATAGACCGAGGTGGTGACGATCATCACCAAGTCGACTTCGTCGATTACCTTGAAGACGTCGGGATAGTATTTCACCTTGCCCAGGAATTCGATGTTCTTTGTGATGACCTCGTCGTTGTATTTCCAGTAGTCGCACCGTCCGAAGGCGTCGGCGAAGGCCGATTCGTGCAGCTGGATGAAATAACTGTCGGCGATGACGAGGATGTCGGGCTTGCGCAAGGTGGTGTCACTGAGGGCCATGATGGGCTGTGGGACGGCGGGTTTGCGTATGGGCAACAGCAGATTCATCAGTTTTTCGATTTCGCCGTCTTGCTTCGAGTATTTGGTCGACAGGTTCTCGTCGACGCAAACGATATGCGGCATCTCCTGCCCGATGAGGCTGCCAATTTTCGTCAGTACCGAGTCGGCCACGAAGGGGATGGTGCTTTCGGCCCAGTGGGTGCCGTAGCGGGTGTACATGGGATACTTCGTCTGTCCTTTCAGCGATTGGAAATAGCTCAAGAAGTCGATGTGGGGGATGCCGTTTTGCTCGAACAATCGGGTGTAGTATTGCTGCACGTTGAAGGGCATGATGGAGTCGCGGTATTCTTGCGGCATATATTCTGGATACACCCAAGTCTTCGACGGCGCTTCCACGAAAAGGAACTGTGTGCCGTGGTTGCGCAGGCTGTCGATGAGCACAAGGGTCTTCCCGATGTTGCGTTGGGCTTCGGCTTCAAAGGCTTCTTGCGATGCGTAGTGGTGCTCAAAAGTCTTGCCTGTCACCTCGTCGAGATACATCTTGAGATACATTTCCTTGTTTTCGCCACGGATGATGTTGTCGTTGGTCGATTTGCCGAACAGCGAGAACAGACATTGGTTGTAGGATCGGATGCAAACTTCGCGGAAGCCGCTGTTTCGTTTGGCGTGGTCGGTCAGGTAGTTTTGGAAAGAGCCGTCGTAATAGGTCTTGAACGTCAGTTTGACAGGTTGCTCGTTGGGGACATAGCCCGACAGGGGCTTCATCTTCACGACATGCGTAAACCCTTGCAGCAGCATGGCGCAGAGCACTGCAAAGACGCAAACGAATTGGACGAGGAAGTGCTTGTTCTTTTTCATGGCTCAGAATCGGAAATAGATGAAGGGATTGAAGTCGGAAACACAAAGCGACCCTGCCGAAAGGACAAACAGTACCAAGGTGATGGCAAACATGGTCCACGAGAGGGGCTTGGAATAATGGTCGGCAAAGATGCTGTCTTGCAGCCGTTGTCCGAAGGGCAACAGTGTAAGGAAGGAGAACGCGATGGCAAGGGCGAAGACGCACCAGAATTGTGCATCGCCGGCCACGGTGAGGCCATCCCTAAATGCGAACAAGGCTTGATAGAAGCCACCGGCATCGGCAGCCGTGTCGACGCGGAAGAGCACCCAGCCCATGGCCACTAAGAAGAAGGTGATGACGACCGAAGGCACCGTGCCAGCCTTTTTCAGCAGGTTTTTCAGGAAGAGCTTGTCGGCGCAGATGAACAGACCATGGAAGGCGCCCCAAAGGACGAAGTTCCAGCTGGCACCGTGCCACAAGCCCGAGAGCAGGAAACAGAGCCAGAGGTTGAAATACATGCGTCCCTTGCCTTTTCGGTTGCCGCCAAGCGGGATGTAGAGGTAGTTCATGATGAAGTTGCCCAAGGTCATGTGCCAACGTTTCCAGAACTCGGTGACGCTGCGGCTGGTGTAAGGGTCGTTGAAGTTCTCGGGGAAGCGGAAGCCCATCATCTTGCCCAAACCAATGGCCATGTCGCTGTAGCCCGAGAAGTCGAAATAGATTTGGAAGGTGTAGGCGAGGATGCCTATCCAGGCCGTACCCGTGGCCAGGTCGCCGTAGTTCATGCCAAACACTTGGTCGGCATAGAGGGCCATGGTGTTGGCGATGAGCACCTTCTTGGCCAAACCGATGACGAAGCGGTAGAATCCCAAGGCGCGGTCTTCCATCGTGCTGGTACGCGAAACCAGTTGTGCCGCCACGCTGTTGTAGTTGACGATGGGGCCTGCGATGAGCTGCGGGAACATCATGATATACAGCACATAATCGGTCAGCTTCTGGCTGGGCGGTGTCGTGCCACGATATACGTCGATGGTGTAGGTGATGCTCTGGAAGGTGAAGAACGAGATGCCGATGGGCAGTGCCACTTTCATCCAGCCGATGGGTTCGTGATGCGCCCAACCCAAGATGGCGTTGAGGTTCTCCATGAAGAAGTTGGCGTATTTGAAATAGAGTAGCAGCCCCAAGGCCATGACGACGGAAAGGCCGCAAAGCAATCTCTTCGTACTTGTTTTCTCCGTTTTGGCCATGCCTCGCACCAAAAAATAGTTGACGATGCACTCGCCGACGAGCAGGAAAACGAAGTCGGGCGCGCCGTAGGCGTAGAAAACCAAGGAAAAGAGCAATAGGGTATAGTTTCTGAATTTCTGCGGCGTGACGAAATAGGCTATCAGGAAGATAGGCAGAAAAAAGAAAAGGAAGATGTTGCTGCTGAATACCATAAGTTGTTCTTATTTTTAATGTTGGTTATTGTTATCGTGTTCGTTCTTTTGCGTTTGAAAAACATACGCGGCGTTCAACCTCAGGTTTTCTTCTACGCTGATGCCGCGTTCTTGGGCTTGTTCTTGTATGGCCTTGAACCAGTTTGGGTCGTTCTTGATCGATTCCATGATGGAGCGGATGGCTTCTTGCTCTTGTATGCCGCCGTTGGAATAGAGCTGCAAGGCGGATTGGGTAAAGCCGCTCATGTAGTTGAGCAGGTAGTTGGAGGTGTAGAGCGCAATCACGATGTCGGCTTGCTTCAGGGTCTCAGCCGTTCCCATGAGTTGGTCGAGGTATCTCCAGTTCAACTCGGGCCTTGAGGAAATGGAGGTCTTGTTATAGAACCAGAAGTCCCAGCGGTTGAAGGCGTTGACGAAGCAGGAGCCTTGCAACGGAGTGAAATAGCCGTCGCCTACGACAAGCAGGTTGGGCCGGTCCTTGCCTATGGTGTCGCGCAAGGTGGCTACAGGCCTCGATGCCTTGGGCTTGCAGTAGGGTAGGAGCAAGTCGATGTGGGTCTCAAGTTCGCCATCTTGGTCGGAATAGTTGCGGCTGAGGTTGGGGTCGACGACTTCAATGTTGGGGAAGCGGTAGCCGGTAATCGCTTCGAGTTTCCTTAATATCGAGTCGGCCACGAATGGGATGGTGGCTTCGGCCCAATGGGAGCCGGTGCGTGTGTAGAGCGGGTAGGGGAAACGGTCTTTCAGCGTCTTGAAACAGGTGTAGAAATCAATGTACGGAATGCCGTTTTCCTCGAAGAGCTGGGCATAATATTCTGCCAGCGCGAAGTCGGAGATGCTGTCTTTGTATGCGTCGGGCATATATTCGGGATAGACCGCCGGCTTGGTGGGACAGAGGACAAACAGGAAGCGCGTGCCGTGTCGGCGAAGGCTGTCGATCAAGGTCAGCGTCTGCCCGACGTTCTTTTTGGCATCGGCCTTGGCGTTGTCGACGGTGCCGTATTTGTCCAACAAGAGCTTCCCGGCAACGTCGTTGATGTTGCCTTTCAGGAAAAGCTCGTGGTGTTTGCCTTCAACCACGTTCGGATTGGCGATTATCCCGAAACAATTGTAGGCGACTTGGTTGTGGCATCGGCTGAAAAACTCCCTGAACCCCGTGTTTTTCCTTGCTTTCTGTTCAAGACACTCCTGATAGGAGCCGTCAATGTAGGTGGCCCAGGTCAAATCCACTTCTTGTTTCCCGACCTTGACTTTATCCGTATACGGGCTTAAAGGTCGCGTTGGCACGACATGGGTGAAGCCTTGCAACGCAATGAATGCGAGCAAAACCATGAAGCTGGCGAATGGAATGATATAATGTCGAGGTTTGCCCATGATTAGAACCTGAAGTAGATGAACGGGCTAAAGCCGCTGGCATTCAAGGCGCCGAGGCAGAAGACGAAGGCCAGGATGCTGACGATGAAGGCCACGATGTGTTGCCGTTTGTTGTATTCGGTGAAATAGACTTTGTCTTGCACTTTGAGGCCGAACTTCGAGAGGGTGAAGAACGAGAAGAAGGCGGCCACGAGCATGGTCACATAGAGGTGCGGGTTGTCGCCGAAGTGGAACGGGGCAAAGTCGAAGGCGAACAGGCGCTTGATGAAGAGCCACGACAGGTCGATGCGCTCGATGCGGAAGAAGCAGCGCGTCAGTACGATGATGAGGAAGGTGAAAAACACGCTTGGGATGCGCCCTAATCGCTCGTTGAATTTCTTCAAAAACAGCTTGTCGGCGCAGATGAAGATGCCTTGCAAGGCACCATAGACCACGAAGTTCCACGCCGCACCGTGCCACAATCCGCTGACCAGGAAACAGAACCACAAGTTGAAGTATTTGCGGGCTTCGGTCTTCACGCGGCTGCCACCCAAGGGGAAGTAAAGGTAGTTCTTGATGAACACGCTGAAGGTTTGGTGCCAACGGCGCCAAAACTCGGAGATGGTGGTCGAGACGTAGGGGTTGTCGAAGTTCTCGGGAAACTTGAAGCCCATCATGCGGCCCAAGCCGATGGCCATGTCGCTATAGCCCGCAAAGTCGAAGTAGATTTGGAAGGTGAAGGCGAAGATGGCGATCCAGGCGCTGGTCGAGTCGATGGTCGCGATTTTGTTGGCGATGTCGGCCAACTGGGCCGAGGTGAGCACGTCGTAGTTGGAAGGGCCAAGCAGTTTGTCGACTTGGAACCCGATGACGTCGGCAATCAGCACCTTCTTGCACAAGCCGATGACGAAGCGATAGAAGCCTTGCAGGCGGTCGGTGTAGAGCGACTCGCGGCTGCGGATTTGGTCGGCGATGTCGCAGTAGCGCACGATGGGGCCGGCAATCAGTTGCGGGAACATGACGATGTAGAGCATGTAGTCGCTCAGCCGCTGCATCGGCTCGTTCACCTTGCGGTAGGTGTCCAAGGTGTAGGTGACGCTTTGGAACGAGAAGAACGAGATGCCGATGGGCAGCAGGATCTTGGTCCATTGCAGCGGTTGGCCTCCAAACCAGCCGCGCACTGCGTTGATGTTCTGCATCGTGAAGTTGCCGTATTTGAAATAGAACAGCAGCCCGATGCTGATGGCTATCGAGATGCCGCAGAGCAGTTTCTTCATTCCGGGCTTGTCCACCTTGTTCATCCAGCGCACCAAATAGAAGTTGGCGATGACCGACACGATGAGGTGGATGATGAACTCGGGCGCGCCCCAGGCGTAGAATACGAGCGAGGCGAGCAGCAGGAAATAGTTGCGGACTTTCTTCGGCAGGATGAAATACACCAAGAAGAAAACCGGCATGAAATAAAGTAGGAATACGTTGCTACTGAATACCATAGGTTCTATAGTTTAATTAAACAGTTCTCCTTTTTCGATTTGTCGTTTGATGACCCATCGGGCATCTTGTTCCAGGATGGTGTCGATGGGCAGGCCGCGTTCGAGGGCTTTCTTTTCTATCATCTCCATCTGTTTGGGATAGTTGCGCCAGGCTTCTATCATCTTGTCTTTCTTGGCGCGGATGAAGGCGGCGGTGTCGGTCACGATCGCCGTTTGGCGGATTTCGTTCAGGGCGGCCTCGATGCGCTTGGTGTTGCGGATGGTGGGCATGGCCTCGCCTTCGAGGCCGGGGATGCGCTCGGGGTCGTTTTCCAGCATCCAGACGACGTCGGCGCGAAGCTCGTCTTCGGTCAGGTCGTCGAATCCTTTCTTGTGGCGCATCTGGTTCATGAGGTCGATGACGGTGGCCTCAAAGAGGCTGTCGCTCACGCAAAGCTGCAACAGGGCGTCCTTGGCGAAGCCGTAGGTGGCCTCCCACCATTGATGGCCTGCCGAGTAGAACACCACATAGTCGGCGTTGAGGATATGGCGCAGGCGGTCGATGTCTTTCACGTTCTCTTTCTTGTTTTCGAAGCCCTCGAAGGCGGTGTTGTTGTAGAACCAGATTTCCTTGTCGGCCATCAGTTTGCGCGTGGGAAGGAATTCGTTCATGCTCCAGATGAACGAGTCGCCCACAAACAGCACCTTGGGCTTGCGGTGGGTGGTGTCGTCGATGACGGTGATGTCCGACTTGTATTTGGTTCGGTCGTCGCTGATGCGGAAGAGCAGGTTCAAGGTCTCCTCGTCGCCTTCGAGCGCGTCCGACTCATAGGCGATGGGCGGCCCGATTTTGGTTTCGGGGAACTTGGCCTCGCCGCCGAGGGTGTTGATGAAGCGGAACAGCGAGTCGTAGCCGTAGGTGGCCGAGTAGCGCCAGTGCGAGTCGGTCTTGGGGAAGATGGGGAACGAGGCGGTGTCTCTCATCTGGGCAAACCAGCCGGTCATGTCGATGAAGGGGAAGCCGGTTTCCGTCATCCGTTTGGCGAAATAGTCCGTCAGGCTGACGGTGGTGGTGTCGGCGTCGCGGCGGGGCAGGTATTCGGGGTAGACCTCGGGCTTGTCGGGCGCGATGAAGGCCAAGAACTCGATGCCGTAGTCTTTCAGCACATGGCGCACCTTGTTCATTTGCCGCAGCTCGATGTCGACGTCTTTCATGGCTTCCTCGTTCGACTTGTAGTGCTTCAGCAGTTCCGTCCCGAAGTGTTCGTTGACGGCCTGGGCGTAAAACAGGTAGCCGTCCTTGCCGGGCACGATGAAGTGGCAGTAGGTCTTGTTGAAGGTTGTCCAAAGGTATTGGTTGTAGATGCGGATGATGGGTTCGCGTAGCCCGAAGTTCTCGCTGGCGTATTTCTCGATTTGCGTCTGGTAGGCGTTCGTGCGGTAGCTGTCGAAGGTCAGTTCGGGCTTGGGTGTAGGCTCGAAGGCGCCTATCAGGGGCTTCACCATGATGAGGCCCGTGTGCTCCTGAATCAAGGGCATGAAAAGGAACGCCATCAGCAGGGCAAACAATATCAGGTCATATCTCATTCCAGGCTTCCTCATGGTTTTTCCTCCAAAACGATTTCTCCCTTTTCCACCTTTCTGTTGATGATCCACCGCGCATCGGCGCGAAGCTGTTCTTCGAAAGTCATGCCGTTATTCTGCGCCTTTTCCTCGATTTGCTTGACCATTTGGGGCTTGTTTCTCATTTCCTCCATCATGCCACGGACAAGTATCTCCATTTTGGCCTCGGCAGGAATCTCTTCGGTCATGTCGCGCATCAAGGGCTTGCCGTTGATGACATTCTGGGCTTCAGACTTCAGCAGTTCGTCGATGGCGACATTCTGGAGGTAAGACTGGTATTCCAGGGCGCTCATCCATTGTGGGTCGTTTTTTATTTCCTTGATGGCCAGCACCTCCGGGATTCTTGGGTTTCGGGCCGTTGGGATGCTGTCGCCAGCCAATTCGGTGAAATAGTGTTCGATGCCTTTCTTAAGGGTCGTGTTTGCGGCGTTCCATATATAGTTGTTGCGGTTCAAATCTGTCATGTCTTTTGTTTTCAGTAGTGTGAGGCTGTCTTTGCGCAAGCTGTCCATGATGGCGAGGCGTGTTTTTTGTACCACGCTGTCGGCGAGGCAAAGGTTCATCAAGGCGGTTTCGGCAAACATGTAGCTTGTTTTGTACATTTGGTTGCCGTCGGTGAACCACACTACATAATCGTGGTCGAGCACTTTCTGCAAGATGTCGAGGCTGCCTACGTTGGTCTGGAATTGGTAGTTCCTGCCATAGTTGACTGTTGAATTGTAGAACCAGTATTCGGAATGGGAGAACATGTCGTCGAACGGGATGAAGTAGTGCATTCGCCAGAGGAACGAGTTGCCGACGAAGAGCACGCTGGGCCATATCGTGGCCGAGTCTTTCACGATGGTCACTTCGGCGTCGAGCAGCTTGTCGTCGTTGTGGGGGAGCTTGCGCATCAGGTTGAGGGTGTTTTCAAGGTCGCTGTCGCCCAACTTGGTCTTTTCCGAGCTTTCGCGCAGCGGGCCGGTTTTCATCTCAGGGAAGCGTTGCCCGTTGAGCGATTCCATGAAGCGGAACAGGGAGTCGGCGGCAAGCACTGCTGAGAACCCCCAGTGGGCGCCTGCCTGCGGCATGAGTGAATAGGGCAGCGTGTCGGCTTCCTTGAGTTCGAGGAACCATTTTGTCATTTCGATGTAGGGGAAGCCGTATTCGTCGAACTTGGCGGAATAGTATTCGCGGGCGTTGACGGTGGTGGTGTCGTGCTTGCGGTAGGGCAGGTGCTCGGGATAAAGGAAACCCTTGTCGGGGGCCATGAACATGAGGAACTCAATGCCATAGTCTTTCAGCACGCCGCGCAGTTTCCACATCAATCGGGCCTCGCGGTCGAAATCGGCGCAAGCCTCTTCCTTCGTGTCGTACCAGCGGTACATTTCGGTGCCGTAATACTCATTGACGTGTTGTATATAATACGACCAATAGTCTTTCCCGATGACGACTTCATCGCTGTAGGTCTTGCGGAAAAAGTCGTAAAGGAACTGGTTGTACATCCTGATGAGCGGTTCCCTGAATCCGAAATGTTCGCCAAGATAGCGCTCGGTTTGCGTTTGGAAAGTGGTGGTGCGGTAGTTGTCCCAATTCAGTTCGGGTCGGGGTGCGGCCTCATAAACGCCACTCAACGGCCTGGCAGGTGCGATCGGGAGCGACTGCCTGATGCCGAAGCTGAACAAGAGGAGCATCGTCAGCACGAACAAGATCGTTGGGATGATTCTACGCTTTTGCATGACTCAGAACCTGAAATAGATGAAAGGACTGAAACTGGTGGCGTTCAATGCGGCCACGCAGAACACGAAGGCGCAAGCCGCCACGATCCAAACCGCGATGGATTGCTTTTCGTTGAACTCGGTGAAGTAGGCCTTCTCCTGCATCTTTTGGCCGAACTTGGTCAGCGTGAGGAACGAGAAGAGGGCCGCCACCATCATCGTGACGTAGAGTTGGGCGTTGCCGCCGAAAGGCAGCCAGGCAAAGTCGAAGGCGAACATGCGCTTGATGAGCAGCCAGGCCAAGCCGAAGTCCTCGACACGGAAGAACACCCAGATGATGTTGACCGTGAGGAAAGTGAGGATGACGCTGGGCACCGTGCCTATCTTTTTCATCACCTTGCCGAGGAAGAGCTTGTCGGCGCAGATGAAGAAGCCGTGCAACGCGCCCCAAACGACGAAGTTCCACGATGCGCCATGCCAAAGGCCTGACAACAGGAAGCAGACCCAAAGGTTGAAATACATGCGCCCCTTGCCCTTGCGGTTGCCGCCGAGCGGGATGTAGAGGTAGTTCATGATGAACGCGCCCAAGGTCATGTGCCAACGGCGCCAAAACTCGGTGATGCTGCGCGAGGTGTAGGGGTTGTCGAAGTTCTCGGGGAAGCGGAAGCCCATCATGCGGCCCAAGCCGATGGCCATGTCGCTATAGCCGGCAAAGTCGAAGTAGATTTGGAAGGTGTAGGCCAACGACACGATCCAGGCCGAGGTGCTGTCCAAAGCCGCCACGCGTGTGAAGATGTCGGAGACTTGGCTCGCGTCCAGGAGGGAATAGTTGGCGGGCCCCAATATGGCGTCGACCTGTGCCCCGATGACATCGGCGATGAGGATTTTCTTGCACAGGCCGATGACGAAACGGAAGAAGCCCTGCAAGCGGTCGTCCATGGTCGATTCGCGGCTGCGGATTTGGTCGGCCACGTCGCAATAGCGGATGATGGGACCGGCAATCAGCTGTGGGAACATGGTGATATACAGCACGAAGTCGGTGAGTTTCTCCATCGGTTGGTTCACGCCACGGTAGGTGTCCAAGGTGTAGGTGACGCTTTGGAACGAGAAGAAAGATATTCCTATGGGCAGGAGGATGCGTTTCCAAGTGAGGGGCGCGTGTCCCGTGAGGCCGAGGATGGCATTCAGGTTTTCCATCGTGAAGTTGCCGTATTTGTAGAACACGAGCAGCCCGATGGGAATGATGATCGACAGGCCGCAGAGCAGTTTCTTCAGCCCTTTCTTCTCGGTCTTGCACATCCATTTGACCAAGAAGAAGTTGGCCACCGTTGAGGCGATGAGCTGGAAGATGAACTCGGGCGCTCCCCAGGCATAGAAAATGAGCGAGGCCAGCAGAAGCACATAGTTCCGGGCTTTCCTCGGCGTGAGGAAATAGACCAGGAAGAAGGCTGGCATGAAATAGAGCAGGAATATGTTGCTACTGAATACCATGGTTTTCTGTTTTCGTGTTGGTGTCTTTTTTTGATGGTACTATCAAGGTGCCCTTTTCGATTTGTCGCTTGACCACCCAAACGGCGTCGTCGCGCAGGGCTTGCTCGTAGGTCTTGTTGTGTTTCTTGGCTTTCTCAAGTATCGCTTCATTCAGCTTGACGTCGAACGAGAGGCGTTTCATGGTGCGTTGTATCTCGCGTTCGACGAAGGCGGTCGAGTCGAGGGGGATGGTGTCGGCAGGCTTGCCTTCCCATTTCAGCTTGCCGGTCTTGATTTTGTGGTCGACAATCCAAACGGCGTCGTCGTGCACGGCCTTGTCGATGGTCTTGTTGTGCTTGATGGCTTTCTCGCGGATGGATTTCATTGAGTTGGGCGAGGCTAAGATGCTTCGGATGGTGCGCTGTATCTCGCGTTCAACGAAGTCCATCGAGTCGAGCGCGACCTCTTCCACCCCGAAGGCTTCCAAGGCTTGCTGCGAGAAGTTGTCGTTCATGCGGTATTGTGTGGTGGCGCTATACAGCAGGACGACGAAATCGGAAGAACACAACTCGTCGGCCATGTCGATTTCGCCAACTGAGTGGTGCAGCTTGTCGTAATGGATGGTGTTGTTGTAGTACCAATAAGGCGACTGGGCAAACAATTCGTCCAAGGGGATTTGGTCGGCGATGGTCCACCAGAAGGAGTCGCCGATGATGATTTTCGGCTTTTCAGCCGTCATGTCGCCATCGGTGGTGGCTTTGGCGTAATAATACTTTGGCTTGGGCATGGGGCGCAACAGGTTGAGCAGCTGCTCCAAATCGTCGTCTGACCCTCTGGCATTGTCGAGAACCCTTGGTCCGATGACTATGTTCTTCATGTTGATGTCGCCCAAATGTTCCATGTAGCGAATCAGCGTGTCGGCGGCATGGAGGGCGGCATATTTCGACCAGTGTATGCCGGTTTGCGGAAACAGTGCGAAGTCGGCGGTGTCTTTCATCTGGAGGAAGAAGCGTTCAAGGTTCAAGTGGTTGACGCCAATCTTGGTGAACTCCTCTTCGTTGAAGAAGCGTGGCGACAGGGCCGGCTCGCCTCGATACGCTGTGTCGGGATTGTCGGGCAGATGCTCCGGACAAATCAGGTCTTTGCCGGGTGCCATGCACACGAACAGGTGGGTTCCTTGCTCTTCAAGGATTTGCTGGAGACAAAGCAGCCGCTGGGCCTCTTCCGAAAGCATCGTGGCCATCTGTGCCGAGTCGCTGGCATAGTAGCGGAATCGGGTCTGGTAGTAGTCGGCCACCGTGCTGGGTTGGTAGAGCCAACCGTCTTTGCCGAACAGGATTTGCTCCTCGGCTACGGGGGTGTCCCTGTAGAAGTCCCAAAGATATTGGTTGTAGAGTCGGATCATGGGTTGCCTGAAGCCGAAGCTTTGCTTCAAGTGTTGCTCGGTCTGTTGCTGGTAGCTGCCGTCCCGCAAGTCCTTGAAACGCAATTCGGGCATGGGTTGTTCGACGACGACTCCCTTGAGGTCTTCGAAACTGAAGAGGTTGAACCGTTTTTGCAGCATCGAGGCGAAAAGCAGCAGGGCGGTCAGCGCAAACAGTATGGTCTTCGTCGTAGCTCTCATTGCTGCTTCGTCTTTGGGTTTTTGTCTTTCTTCGGGATTTGCAGGCTGCCGCGCTCCAATCGGTGTTTCACGATCCAGAGTGCGTCGTCGTTGATGGCTTGTTCGAGGGTCTTGCCTTGCTGCTGCGCTTTATCCTTCATGGTGGCCATCTGCGACGGGGTGCCCTTTATTTCCCTGATGATTTTTTGCACCTCCATGTCGACGAAGGCGATCGAGTCCATTTCGAGATAGGCTTGGGCGCGTTTCGAGCGTTTGGTGATGATGCTGTCGTTCAGCTCGGGGAAATAGTTCTCGGGGTAGGTGTCGATGAGCCATTGCGCCGAGTTGTGGATGGCGACGTCCACCTCCTTGCCCTCCTCTTGGGCCTTTTCTTCTATCTTGGCCAACCAATTGGAGTCGGCACGGATGCCTTTCTCGATGCGAGCGTAGGCGGCGTCTATCTCTTCGGGGTCGTAGCAAAGCGCCATCAAGGCGTTCTTTGTGAATCTGTTGTTCATCTTGTAGAGTTGCGTCGTGCTGTAGAACAGGTTGATGAAGTCGGAGGTGAGCAGCTCATACACCAAGTCGACGTCTTTCACCGAATTGTAGGCCTTGTCGAAATAGATGGTGCTGTTGTAGTACCAATAGGGGCTTGATGAAAAGATGTCGGGCAGGGGGACTTGGTTGGCGATGTTCCACCAAAACGAGTCGCCTACGGTGAGCAACCGAGGCCGGTCGGCGGTTGAGTCGTTGTCGGTGGTTGCCGATGCATAGTAATACTCGAAGTTGGGCAGCGGCCTAATGAGGTTGAGCAGGCCTTCAAGGTCGTTGTCAGGCGCTTGCACGTCTTTGAGCGTCCTCGGCCCGACGACCACGTTCTTCACGTTGATGCCGCCAAGGTGTTCCATGTAGCGGACGATCGTGTCGGCGGCATGGAGGGCGGCGTAAGCCGACCAGTGGGTGCCCGTTTTCGGGAACGGCATGTAGTCGATGGTGTCTTTTATCTGGAGGAAATAATGCTCCAAATTGAGGTGGTTGACGCCTAATCTGGTGTATTCGTCTTCAAGGAAATAGCGTGCCGACATCCGCGTCGTGTCTTGGTATCTCCCAACGGGTTTGTCGGGGAGATGTTCGGGGCAAATCAGGTCTTTCGACGGCACGATGCAGGCAAACAAATGGCAGCCGTATGGCTCAAGGATGTGCTGCAACTGATAGACGCGCTTGGCTTCCTTGGCTAACATCTGCTTCATCATGTCGGCATTGAGGGCGTGCTGGTGGAAATGGGTCTGGTAATAGTCGTCGACGGCCCAAGGCTCGTAAAGCCAATCGTCCTTGCCGACGATGAGGATGCCCCGTGGGACGTAGGTCTTGCCGTAGAAGTCCCAAAGGTATTGGTTGTAGCACCTGAGCAACGGCTCGCGAAAGCCAAAATGCTGCTTCAAATAGGCCTCGGTGCCGCTTTGGAAGCTCCCGTCGGCATAGCTTTTGAGCGACAGCGAGGGCATGGGGGCGGGCACTTCAACGCCTTTCAGCTTGGGGAAACTGAAAACATGGGTGGCCTTCTGTATCAACGATGCGAAGAGGACTACTCCTAAAATGGTGCACAATATGGCGTAAAAATGTTTTTTCATCCGTTTATGGCGAATACAAACCGCAAAAATACGAAATTAATCTTTATCGTTCGGAAAAAGCGTAATTTTGCGGCATGGAAACGACGAAAATCGAACTGCTCGCGCCTGCCAAGGACTGCGAGGTGGGCATGGCGGCCATCAACCATGGCGCCGATGCCGTTTATATCGGTGGCCCCGACTTCGGTGCCCGCGAAAAGGCATCCAACACGATTGAAGACATCGAACGCCTTTGCCGCCACGCCGCATTGTATGATGCCAAGGTGTATGTCACGCTCAATACTTTGCTCTACGACAACGAATTGGAACGCGCCCGAAAGATGGCCTACGACTGCTGGAACGCCGGCGTGGATGCACTCATCGTGCAGGACATGCAGCTGCTCCAACTCGACCTGCCGCCCATCCCGCTCCACGCCAGCACGCAATGCGACAACCTTACCGTCGAGCGGGTGCAGGAACTCGAAGCCCTTGGATTCAGCCAAGTGGTGCTGGGCCGCGAGCTTTCAATTCGCGAAATTCGCGAAATTCGCCGACAGACGACCGTCCCTCTTGAGTTTTTCGTCCACGGCTCGCTCTGCGTCAGCCACAGCGGACGGTGCTACCTGAGCCAGCACATCGGCCACCGCAGCGCCAACCGTGGCGCCTGTGCCCAGCCTTGCCGCCTGCCTTGGGACTTGCTCGACGCCGATGGCAATGTGTTGATTAAGAACCGGCATCTGCTTTGCCTCAAGGACTTGAACAACAGCGCCCACCTTGAGGAACTGATGGATGCAGGCATCACGAGTTTCAAGATTGAGGGCCGAATGAAAGAGGCCGATTATGTGAAGAATGTGACGGCTTTCTATCGACAGAAATTGGACGAAATCCTTACCCGTCGTCCCGAATATGAACAATCATCTTGTAGAGACGCAAAATTTTGCGTCTCTACATTCGAGGTCAACCCTGAGAAATCCTTCAACCGTGGCTTCACCGATTTCTTCTTCAACGGGCGGCAGAAGGGCATCGATGCGCCGTTCACGCCGAAATCGATGGGCGAATACGTTGGCGAGGTCGTGTGGTGCAATCCGCTCCGCATGGAAATCGAAACCGACAAGGTGTTGCACAACGGAGACGGCCTTTGTTTCCTGAACCTTGACAACGAATTGGTGGGACTGCGTGCCGATGTGGTAAACGGATCTGTAGGGCTGTCACATCGTGGCAGCCGCATAACCGTTTCGTGCAATCGTCCCCACGGTGCCTATCGTGGCGCAAAAATCTACCGCAACCTCGACCTCGAATGGCAAAAACAGGTGGATGCCTCGACGGGTAACCGCAAAATCGACATTGATTTGGCATTGGCCGAAACGGAGACAGGATATGAATTGATGGCTTACTGTAGAGACGCGGCGCGCCACGTCTCTACCAGCGTACAATGCGACAAAATCACCGCCAACAACCCCGAAAAGGCCACCGAAAACATCCGCAAAAAGGCCCTGCAATGGGGCGACACGCCCTTCAACCCCGTCAATCTGGAATTAAGATTCAACGAACCGCGTCTCATCCCCGCCTCGGTCATTGGCGAGATGAAACGCGAATTGGTGACGAAACTGACCGATGAATTGGTTGAAAACCATCGGAATAACCGTGACACCCGCTGTACAGACGTTGCGCGCAACGTCTCTACCATTGATCCCGACGAAATCCCAGCCGCATTAATGACCTGCCACCATTGCATCCGCTATGCCAACGGCCTATGCAGCAAGGAAACAGGCCAGAAGGCCACGCCCTTGTTCATCCGCAACGGCGCGAATACCTTCCGCCTCGAATTTGATTGCCGAAATTGTTTGATGCGCGTGGTCAGCCAATGAATGGCCGCACCACATCCGCAGGGTTCTCCAATCCAGTCTTTTTCTTGATGCTGAGCCGGCTCTTGCTGACCGTGTTTTCTTTCAGGTCGAGGATGTAGGCGATTTCCTTCACGCGAAACGAGAAAAACGACAGCAAACAAATGGCCCGTTCGGTCTCGGTCAGTTCGGGATGCTTGTTTTTCAGCTCTGCCAAAGCATTGGGATAGACTGCGTTAGCCTCGTTGATCAGGCGCAGATAGAGGTTGTCGTTTTGTTCCTTGTAGATGTTTTGCATTCGCGTCTTCAAAGCCTCGCTCGAAAGGCGCTCCTTGGCGTCGTAGTCTTTTTGCAGCCGCAGCTTTTCCTCTTGCAGCCGCAGGGTTTCTATCTGTTTTTCCTTGCGGTGGCGATAGGAGACGAAAACCACTGCCAGCAGCGCCAACATCAAAGCGGAAATGAGCAGGTAGAGCCGCATCCTTTTCATCTGTTGCTCGTCGTGAAGGCGTTGCAGGGCAAGGTTTTTCTCGTATTCGTCATTCACTTCGGCGACTTCCTTCCCCACAAAGTCAAACTCCTCGGCGTGCTCAAAATAGAGGTCGGCGTAGCGTTGCGCGTTTTCCACATCGCCTTGCGCCAAATAGGATAGCAACAGGTATTTGTAGGTCTCGGTCTCCTCCAAATCCGGGCCAGCCAAGGTCCCAACTTGTTGGCCGAAATAGATGGCCGAGTCGTATTGTTGCAGTTCGTAGTAGCCGCTGCAAAGGCTGTGGTTGAGCAGCGATTTGTACGCCAATGCTGAATGGGTATCTTTCTTTCCCAGTGTTTGCAGGCCTTTTCGGCTCGTGGCCACGGCTTGATGAAGCAGTTGCAGCCGTTCCGCCTCGGAATCGTATTTCCCGTAATCGAATTGGGTCATGTAATACAGGTTGGCAAGTACATAATAATAAGCCCCTTCCACGGTGTCGTGTGTGGCCTCGGCAAAACGACGTCCGTTTTCGATGTACATCATGCACGAGTCGTATTCTTCAAGCTCCAAGTAGTTGTTACCCAGAATGAACGAGGGCTTGATGCGTTGTCTCGTTGCGTCGTGTTCGGCATAGAATTGATCGGCGAGTTTGGCGTAATGGATGGATTCTTCCACGAAGCCTGTCGAGGAATAGAAGGCACTGAGTCTCATCTGGATTTGGCTCCTGAAAGTTCCGATGATGGTTTGCTCGTCATCGTCGGAGCATCGCAGCAGCCGCTCGTCGACGTGCTGGCAGACCTCGATGCAGTGCAAAGTGCGCAGCGCCAGTTCAGTAACGGTCTTTTCGTCGCTGCCGTTGAGGAGGGCAATGCGGCTTCGGGCGTAGTAGGTCAGCGCTTCGAAGTATTTCTCGTCGTGGCACGAAAAATAATCCTCGGCCATTTGCAATAACGAGTCGGCTTCCGTGTCGGTGAAGTCAATCAGGCTGATGGCTTGGGCCTTCAGTAGGCAATAATGCGCCCGCTCTTTTTGCGAGAGTGCCTCAATGTGCAATGTATCAAGGATTTGCAATGCGCTGTCGGGATGGTGGACATAAAAACACTCCACATCGTAAAGCACATCTTCCTGAGGTGATGGCAAGGCATTGCGCTGCTGGCAAGCCTTCAAAGCCAGCAATGCCAAAATGATGCCTAATGTTTTGACAATGTGTTTCATGGGGCAAAGATAATGAAAATCTTGTTCCCTTATTCCACTACATTTATCTCACTACAATTTTCGCCGTCTCCCCGTCAATGGTGAGGAAATACATCCCAGAAGGCAAAGCCGAAACGTCGATTTGCTGGACATCTGACACGATTTGGCCTGATTGCAACACCTGTCCCATCAGGTTGGTGATGCGGTAGGTGTTGGCATGTAGAGACTGTGTGCACACCGTCTGTACAAACAATACGTTGTCGGCAGGATTGGGATAGACGCTGTAACGGTTCGCTGCAGGTTGTTCCTTCACCTGCGTCAAATCCATCTCCCCAATCACGGGGAAGCCGCGATTGAAGCCTTCCGTGTCCTCAATCCAGGTGCATTCGCCCATTGCGCCTGTATTCAATGCCTCAAGCAGGTCGGTGGTGCCGTATTGCGCCTCGTCGAGCGTCCAAGTGGTCGCGTTGGTGCCTTCGTTGAAGGCGCACGAGCCGGGAAGGTAAATGTAGTTTGGGCCGCTTGCGTTATAGACGTAGGTCGGGATGTCCTCGTTGCCGTAGTAATAGCAGTTGCGGATGGCTGTGTCGCTGAGGATGGCGGGGATGATGTGCCCATAATGCTCATTGGTCAGGTTGGGATGTTCGATCTTGTTGATGCGTCCTGCATTATAGACGTTGTAAACAAATCCTTCTGTGGGTGAACCTGTTATGCCTCCAATTTGTGCCACAGAGGGATGAGCGTCCGACAGTGAAGCTGTCAAATCTCCCGTGTTGTAGCAGTTGGAGATGGAGCCGTCGCTGCCTGCGATGCCGCCCACGAGGATCATGTCGGTTCCTTGTCCGGTGACCAACGCCATGTTGCCGCTCATTCGAACGGTTGTGAAGATAGGCGTTCCGATGATGCCACCGGCGTTGCTGCCGCCTGTCACTTCGCCCGAGGGATGGTTGATGCAATATTCAATCAGGCCGAAAGAGCCGCCTTGCCCGACCAATCCGCCAGCCGTGATTTTTCCCGAAACTTTGCCGTAGTTGTGGCAATGGCGGATGATGTAACTTCCTCGCCCGACCATACCGCCTGCCGTGCTGGTGTTCCACATGTCGCCGATTTCGCCGTTGTTCACGCAATGGCTGATGAGCACATTGCCGTTCTCCATCTCGGTGTGGCCTGCAATGCCACCCAAGTCGAAGGCTCCGGCAGTGACAAGCGCGTCGTTGACGCAGTTTCTGATGAAAACGGTGTCGTTGCCGATGCCTTCCGCCGAAAAACTCCCGACGATGCCGCCAACACGATTGCCGTAAGCCTCCACAATGCCGTCTACGACGCAGTTGCTGATGCTGGTGTTGACGGCCATTCCGACCACTATCCCCCCATATCCGCCTTGCGTCATGCTTGATTCCACAATCTGGAGGTTTTGTACAACGGCACGCACCGTGCACCCAAACAGCCCCAGCACATCTTTGTTGTCAGCATACAAATCACTGATGATGTGGTCGTTGCCTTCAAAAATGCCTTTGAACGGGTTGGCTGGCTCCACATGGGGATTGACGGGGTTGGCGAAGCTGGCGTATACGGTGCCAATGGGTGTCCAAAGCATACCTTTGGAGCCGTTCATACAAAGGTCGGCGGTCAGCACATAGCAATTGGCGTTGCCGCCGGCGGTTTCGTTGGTCTCCTGGGCCAGCAGCGCCAATTGTTCCGCCGTGGCGATTTGGTAGGGGTTCTCGGGGGTGCCGTCGCCGCCAGCGTAGGTTTCGGCCACCGTGCCGTCCCAAGGGGCTTGTGCTCCGCACATCATTCCGAGCGCGAGCAAAACCGAAAGTATAATCTGTTTTTTCATCGTGTTGGGGATTTTGTTGGTTTGTCTCTGCAAAACTATAACAAAAATCCGCCAAAAACACAAGGCTTTGGCGGAATCCATATTTTTGTTTTTGAATAATATTGTAAATCAATGGATTGTGGAAACGAAATCCATATTTTGGGGAAGGTGGATAGAGTTAAAACGGAGCCAAAAACACCTTTAGAGTAATGGCCAATTGCTAACTCGTACCCACTTGTTGTCATTCTTCGCGGACAAACATCAAATTCGTGTCGGGCCCGAAAGTGACCTCAAACTGGAAATAATCGCGCTCGTCCTTCTTGATGTTGAAAAAGTAGGTTTGCCCCAACTTCAGGTTTTCGAGGATGATATCCAAATGGCGACCGCATAAGCAATCGGCCCACGAATCCTCATAGAGCAGTTCTATGGAGATGTTTTGTTCTTGCGCTTGGATTTCAGGACGGATGGTGTCCACATCGCAAGGGAATTGCGTGTTTGTGGTGCTGATTTTCAACTTCGTTTCGTCAACGGCAGTCACGTAAATCGTGTCATTCTGTTCATTGTCGCGATAGAGAACGACGTCGTTGCATCCCGAAACGAAGAAGTCGGAAACTTTGGGCTGTCGAGCCTCTTTCTTGTTGCATCCCTCCAAGGCGAGGAGTCCGATGACGAAAAGTGCCGTCAAGGCGATTGCGGTTTTGATTGATTTGTTCATGATGTTTGAGTTTTAGAGTTTGATTGAAACTTGATTTATTTTTTCACAGCCATTTTTGCCGTATGATTCATTCCGTGGCCATCCGTGATGTGTAGCAGATACAACCCTTCCGGCAATCCGCTTACATCAACTTCATTGCTGCCCCTAACGGTCTTCACCAATTGCCCAAGGGCATTGTAAGCTTGCACTTCGGCGGCTTCAACTCCTTCTATATGAGTCACCCCAGAAGCTGGATTGGGATAAAGGGAAATCGGTGAAATGTCCATTTCTTCCACGGCATCAATCATGCAGGTGCCGTAATACTCGTTTTGCCAAAGCAACTCGTCGTTTTGGTGGAAACACAAGGCTTGGTAATAGCCTCCTGTGGCATAAAACCATCCGCTGAAGAGCAGGCCCATATCGCTGCCAATGCCTTCCGTCCAAGTCTCAATGGCGTATGGCTCTCCAGTAATGTCATACTCCAATCCGAACCAAATCTTCTTCCTATCGACCCCTCCGATTTGTTCAAAACTGATGGAATCAACGACAAAGCTTTCTGCGAAATCTCCGAAACGCACGGTGTCGCCGACTTGCGCAGTGAAATCGTAAAGCAAGAGGTCTGTCGATGATTCTCTTTTCCAGACTTTGCCGTTTTCTTCCCTCAATAACGCGGCTAATCTCGGCGTGCCTTCACCATTTCTGGTCTCCAACACTTTTGTGTATCTGACGCCCTCAACGAGCGTGTCGTCTGAAATCCAATGGACCAAAGTGGTGTAATGGTCGTATGGAGGAAAGCCAGGGCTTACGATGACATCAAGGGTGTGCCATTCGTTGCCTTCTTGGATAATCGGTTCGTAATCTTGTGCCTTCAAGTTTGTCGCTGCCAAGGCAAGCAGCACTGCGATGAATAATGTCTTTTTCATTTTTGTGAGTTTTTTGGATTTGTTTCCGCAAAACTATAACAAAAATCCACGGAAAAAGCAACCCTCAAGCCCAACTATAGGTTTTTCTTGGTTCGAAAAACTATAAAATATTGGAAAATAATGGATTACAAAAACAAGACTATAGGTTTTTGTTTAGCCCAAAAGGTCGGAAACGGGGTTTTTCCCCACCTTTTTGATGAGGTCGGAGCGGTATTTTGTCACCGTGTTTTGGCTTAGTTCCAAAATCTCGGCCTCTTCCTTGATGCGGAAACGGAGAAAGTTGAACACAAGCAAATCGCGCTCTTGCTCGGTCAGGTCGGGATAGGTGGATTTCAGTTTTTCGTAAACGTCGGGGTAGGCCTTGTTGAAGGCTTCCAAGATGCCCTTGCGCGGGCGGCCGCCTTTGTCGTAAAGCGCCTTTGTCTCTTTCACCAAATCCTCGAAAGTCTTTTCCTTCAGGGCGGCTTGGGCTTCGTTCAGCTGTTGGCTGAAGGCTTCGCGTTGCTGGTCGAAAGCCTCGCGCTGCCGTTGGTGTGCTTCGCGGAGGTTGGCTTCGGCTTGTTTGTGGCGCTTGCGGGCCACAAAAAGCACGAGCACAAGGGCCAAAATCGCCAACGCGACCAAGGAAACCATCAATATGTTTCGTCGTACAGATTGTTGCCTTTTCAGCAGGGTTTCGGCCTCTTGTTTTTTCTGTATGTAGTTGTTGAACAATTCGGTAAGTTCGGAAGTCACGGGGGCGAAGGCTTCTATCGGATGTGGATATTGCGCCAGAAGACGGGCACATTCGTTCATCTTCGTGGTATCGCCCAAGGCTTCGTAAACTTCGTTCAAGTACTCTAATGCTTGGATTTTTGCAGTGGTGTTCGAAAAATCCGGATGTTGCAATCCCTCAAAGGCTCGGTTCAGATACACCAATGCCGAATCAAGCTGCTTTTCCTCTTTATGGATCCAGCCGATGGTCAGTTCAACGTCGTGACGGTCAGTCTCATCGCAATGCGGAAGCAGGTTTTTTTGGTCGCGGATGACAGGCGCTGCGTCGTGATGTAGTTTGTAGTCGATGATGCCATTCCTTGAGACCGCCATCCTGAAAACAATGTCGGAAGAGTCGTTGTCGAAGCATCTTATTGCGGTGTCGTAGTAATAGCAAGCGCTGTCGAAACGCTCACTGATGTCGAATCCGTATGCTATCAAAAGCAATGTGGTCCCCAATCCTGCAGGTGAGTTGGAATATTTCTTGTCGATGGCCAAGGCTTGACGGTAGAAATAGGAAGACGGATTGGGCAAGAGGGAGATTGAATAATCTGTGCCCAATCCCTTGTAGGTTTTCTTGAGAAGATGGATTATTTGTTTGTCTTGTTTTGTAAGTTGTTCAACATCAAATGATTGAATGGTAGAAAAGCGTTCTTCCAAAGCTTCCAATGCGCGGTAGTATTCCTTGCAGCAGGCCACGGTGCTGTCTTTGTCCATATAGTCCAAGGCGTTTTGGTAGAAGGTTTGGGCGAGGTTATAGATGGAATCGGCACGAAGGCTGTCGGCTGTCGAAATCACCTGCGGCGGTTCTTCTGAAGCCTCCTTTGGTTGGCCGCAGGCCGCCAACAGGAAGGCGCAAATGATTGTCGCTATGATGTGCTGTGTTATCATCGAGGCAAAATATTGAACTATCGTTGATTCATCATTTTGGCGAAATCATCAAGTGAAATATACAGTTGGTGTCAATGACTACACGAGGCCTCACCATAGTTTTAATTAATATATGGTGTACGAAGGTGTTCGTCCTTCAATTGGTCAAGGGTCTCTTGGTTAAGCGTCCCATTGTCCCAAAGCCGATTCATCTCGGCCTCCAACCTGCGTGCATAGAAATTCCTGATGACATCCATCAAATCGTTTAGTTCCTGCTCGTCAGTAGCCCCTGCAAACGATTCCAATATCATCATTTGTGCCTCGTTCATTGTATTAAGCTGCAACATTTTCTCTCTGTTTAACTATTCACCCTGCAAAACTACACATTTTTTCCTAATATAAGATCATTATACCCAAAAACCACTTCCAAATCTTTCTCCTTGAAATAGGTTTTCACTTGGTTTTCATTCCATTCCGTTGCTGCAAGGATGAAATCGCCGCCCCAAGCTCCAAGCGATTTCAGCGTTCCTTCGAAGTCGGGGAAGCGTTTTTGCACGGGTGTTTGCCCGATGCAGCGGGCGATGATGCGCTCGTGGCATTGCATCAGCAGGCCGAATTCGTCCAAGGTCTCGCATTTCGGCACTGCCCGACTGATTTCCGAAACAGCCTCAATATCTTTCTGTAAGTCAATTGGATTCGTCTTCTCCAAAAACGCCTTCACTTCCTTTGACGAACTTTGCTTTTGGCCTTGGTAGACAAAAAAGAGGTGCTCAGCAAAAGATGGTTGGAAATATACAGGTTCAATTTTTCGGGTCGTTTCTGACTGCCGCTTTGCGCTTCCCCCTTTTAAGGGGGGCAGGGGGGATTCAAAAAATCCTTTTTCCAGACAATCTGATTCTTTTTCAATGAGTTGATAATAAATCGGTCCTTCCGCCGTGGCGCAAGCGATGTCGTAGCCCGAGCCTCCAAAGGTCAGATTCAGCAGTTCGTAGGGGTTCACATCGGCCCACTGGGCGAGATTGGCAATGAGCGTCGAGCTACTGCCGAGGCCCCAATTCGGGTCGAAGTCCAGACGTGTGGTGAATCTCAAGTCATTTCCTTCAAAAGCATTGGGATTCAGGCTTTTGACGGCTTGCAAGATTTGGGCAAGTTTTTCGCCTTTGTTTTGGTCGGTGCAATGGATGATTTCGAGGTTTTCGGGGTCTAAGGTAACAGAAAACCAATGCCCATCAGGTCTGTGGGCGTCCCATTGTAGAGACGTGCCATGGCGCGTCTCTACTGACAAGGTCTGCCCAAATTTCAAGGGCAAAGCTAACGACAAAGCGCCTCGCAAGACGAGGTATTCGCCTGTCAGGAGGAATTTTCCGTGGGAATGGTAAAGGCTCATTTTTTCAAGGAGTCTAAGAATTGTTCAACCCCGGCATACGACACGGTCTTATCCTTGAAGTATTCCCGCGCCTTTTTCTTGTTTTCGTCGCTGGCATTCAGCTGGTTAAGGATATTGTTGAGGTGCATCTTCATGTGGCCGGCCTGGATGCCCTTGGTGGTCAGCGATCGCACGGCGCTGAAGTTGTTGGCCAAGCCCATCGTGGCGGCCACCATCATCAGCTCGGGGGCGGTGGGGTTGCCCAAAAGCTCCAAAGTCTTCTTGGCCAAGGGGTGCAGGCTGGTCAGGCCGCCCACGGTGCCCAAGGCCATCGGCACTTCCAACTCGAAATGGAAGATGCCGTTTTCAATCGTGACGTTCGAAAGGCTCTCGTAGCGTCCGTTGCGCGAGGCGAAGGTGTGGCCTGCGGCTTCCACGGCGCGGAAGTCGTTGCCCGTGGCTAAAACCACCGCATCGATGCCGTTGTAGATGCCTTTGTTGTGCGTAGTGGCACGGTCCACGTCGATGTGGGCGATGTCGACGGCTTTCTTGAATTTCTTGGCGTATTCGGCTCCGCTGAGGTGCTCGTCGATGCCGTCCAATTGTTCCACAGGACATTCCACCCACACCTTCACGCGACAGTCGGGCGTGTTGTTCGACAGGATGGTCATGATGATTTCCACCTTGCGCAGCGCTTCTGGCAGGTCGTTTTGTTCGGCGAAGTAGTCTTGCAGGCTGTGGCCAAACTGCTCCAAAACCGAGTTGATGAAGTTGGCACCCATGGCGTCGCCCGTGTTGAACTCCGTGCGAATTTGGTAATAGTCAGGGATTTGGTCGCTGTAGTCGATAAGTTGCATCCGCAAAATGCCGCCGCCGCGTTTGCGCATTTTTTCGGTCATGGCGTCGGTGTCGGCCAAGAGGCGTTTCTCGATTTCGGGGAACAGTGCAAAAAGCTTTTCCTTTGGTCCGCTCCAGCCGAAATGCACCTGCCCGACCTTGCGTACGTCGATGACTTCGGCATGGAAGCCGCCACGCTCGCCCCAAAACTTGGCCGCCGCCGATGCTGCGGCGACGACAGAGCTTTCTTCGATGACCATCGGGACGATGTAGTCCTTCCCGTTGATGCTGACGTTGGGCGAGATGCCGTAGGGGATGAAGAAATTGGTGATGGTGTTCTCGCTGAACTCGTCGAAAAGCTGTTGCTGCTTCGAGTCGGAGTGCCAATAGCTCTTCAGCAGGCTGACAACTTCTCCTGGGTTCTCGAAATAATTGGCAATCAGCTTCAGCTTCTCTTCCTTGAGAAGTTTCGAAAAGCCTTTCTTTATGCGTTCGCGAGTGGCCATATGTTTTGCCATTGGAAAAAGCCCATGTCATTCCCGTAGGAATCTATGGGCTTTTCGTTCTATTTTACCATTCTTCTTCTTCAATCACTTTTTCGGGCACGAGGCTCTCCTCAAACTTCTGTCCCCAGTCCTCTGCAAAAGCACTGATTTGTTCGAGATAGCTATCCCAAACAGGCTGATACAAAGGATCTTCCTTGTTCATCCATTCTTCGCAAGGATGGTTCGATTGGGTCTTTTGCATGAAGTCGGTCAGGGTGTAGCGCACACGGCCTTCGCGCACCTCGATGGTGAAGTAGTAGGTGATCCATGTCCACTTCGACTTCACGGCTTCGCCGTTGTCCAATTGGAATTGGTGCTTGCCTTTCATTGTGCGCCCGTCGTTTTGTTGCAGGATGGTCGCTGGGCTTTTGTAATAGGTGTTCATGAATTGGCTGTAGATGCGGTTAAACACATCGTCTTGTGAGCCTTCAACAGGGATGACCTTGCGGAAACAGATTTTCTCGGTCTTGGGGTCGATGGGGAGGGTGGATTGGGCAAAAGTGACGGTCGCAAACAAAACGGCGACAAATAACAATGCTACTTTTTTCATTGGTTCAAATTTTTGACAAAATTAGTAATAATTCGGTTTGATTTTGCATACGGTTGCCAAATCATGCAAATATCAGGCCAAAATCAAATCCTGTGCATGGTCGAGCTTTCGTCGCAGTCGACCTGCAGTTGTGGATGACCCTTATAATATAAGGTTGAGGCTTCTTTCAATGTTCCGTCCATGAAATCAGCGACTTGCACTGTGGCTTCTGAAGCGCTGTTGAGTTCGACGTGCATGGTGCCGACGCAGGTCTCAACCATATTTAAAATGCTGGCATCGTGTAACTTGATATTGGCTGTGGCAGTTTCACCGCCTTTGTTCACGAAACGCGAGGCACTCTTCAATTCAATGTCGAATTGCTCCGCAGATTGGATCTCGCCGTTGAATTGCGAGGCGTCGTCCAACTCGGCATGGCAGGCGGTTCCAACGAATTGGAAACCTGTCATCAGCGAGGCATCTTCCATCTTGATCATGCAACTTTCTCCGCTGAAAACGAGGCCGTTGCATTTCGAGGCATCGCATAGCTCGATTTCGATGCGTTGTCCGGCGAAGTCGCCACGGCATTGCACTTGGACGGCATCGTTGAGGTCGAGTTTTTCGAGCTGCGAGGTGTGGACGGTGGCGCGAAACTCCGAATTGATGACGGGATAGACATTGGTCGTGAATCCTATTTCGAGCTTGTTGCCTTCCATCTTGGCCTTCACATAAGGTTCTAAATAGGCGGAATACGCTAATTCCACGTATGTAACGCTGTCTGAAACGATGGTTACCGGCCAGGCCTCGCCGACTTCAATCTGTCGGATGTCGCTGTTTTCCAAAACGGTCTTCTGCACAAGGGTCATGTCGACGTCTTTCTTGCACGAAGTGGCGAAGCAAAGCGCCACGCAAAGGAGGATAATGGGTTTATATACTTTCATAGTTTCTTTTTTATCACATTTCTCACAAAACCAGCAAAACTAGCAAAACTCTATCGGAGGTTGTGGAAAGCATGCCAACCGGCTGCTTTCTGGCGGCAAGCGGTTGCATGCCGCCAACCTTGCAAATGAGGTTTTGCGTGTTTTGTATGTTTTGTGACATAATAACGACGTTAGGGTTGAATTATTATTGATGATGATAAGGTTCGCCCTTCAAAATGGTGAAGGCGCGATAAAGCTGTTCGACGAAGATAAGCCGCACCATCTGGTGGCTGAAGGTCATGGGCGAGAGCGACAGTTTGGCGTTGGCGCGGTCGTAGACCTCTTGCGCGAAGCCGTAGGGCCCGCCGATGATGAAAACGACGCGTTTGGCTCCCGAAGCCGTCAGTTTCTCGATGTTTTCGGCAAAGCCAACCGAAGTGAACTGCTTCCCGTTTTCGTCCAAGAGGATGACGTGGTCGCTGGGCTGAAGCTGTTGCAACAAGAGGAAACTCTCGGCTTTCTTCTGCTGGTCCTCGCTGAGGGTCTTGCGGTTGCGCGGGTCGGGGAGTTCCTTCATCTCGAACGAGGCATAATGCCCGATGCGGCCCACGTATTTCTTGATGCCGGTGATGAGGTAGTCCTCGTCGGTTTTCCCTATGACCAAAAGTAGTATTTTCATTTTTTTCGTCACAAAACCGACAAAACTGTCAAAACTATTAAGATGGGTAGTGAAAAGCCCGCCAACCGGCGGCTTTTCGGCGGCAAGCGGTTGCGTGCCGCCACAATAAAAACGGTTTTGTGGGTTTTGAATGTTTTGTGATTATATTATAACTTTGTGTTTTCTAATAGTTTATAAATGTTATCTCGGTCTTGTTCCAACTGTGCCTTCAGTTCATCCAAACTGTCAAATTTCTCCTCGTCGCGGATGCGGTCGATGAAGCTGACGCGAATCTGCTTGCCGTAGAGGTCACCGTTGAAGTCGAACAGGTTGACCTCGATGATGGGCTGGTCTTTGGTGCGGTCGCCGATGGTGGGGCGATGCCCGATGTTGGCCATGGCCTTGTAGCGCTGACCGTTGTAGTCGACAAGGCAGGCGAACACGCCACCGCAGTTGATGAGCATGTACTCGCGCGGCAGTTCAAGGTTGGCGGTCGGGAAGCCCATCGTGCGCCCGATTTTGTTGCCCACCACGACCTCGGCGGTGATGCTGTAGGTGTAGCCTAACAGCCGATTGGCGCTCTTTATGTTGCCCACAGCCAGGGCGTTGCGTATCTTCGTCGAACTGATGGCGATGTTTTCAACGTCTTGTGCGGCAACGCGTTCCACCTTGAAGCCGTATTTCAGCTTCATGTCGTTGAGCAGACCGAAGTCGCCCATGCGGTTCTTGCCGAAATGGTGGTCGTAGCCGACAACGATGTAAGCGGGTTTGATGTTATCGATGATGTAGTCCTTGATGAAGACCTCGGAGGGCGTGCGCGAAAACTCCTTGGTGAAGTTGATGATGACCACGTTGTCGATGCCGAACTCCTCAAATTTCTTGAGTTTTTCCTCGGGCGTGGTCAGGAAACGCAGGTTGGAGCTGTCGATGTTGAGTACCCAACGTGGATGGGGCTCAAAGGTAACCACAACAGTTTGTCCGCCAACGTTTTTTGCCAATGCTTTCATCTTGTTGAAGATGGCTTGATGCCCAAGGTGAACGCCATCGAAGGTGCCGATGGTGACCACGGCGTGGGGGATGTTTCGGGCTTCTATGATGTTTCTATAGACTTTCATCTTTGAATGATGAATGCGGAATGATGAATGTGGAATGATGGACCGGTAGGCCATTCAGCATTCCGAATTCCTAATTCCTAATTAAACAAAATTCTTTTCTATTAAGTATTTGGCGATTTGCACCGCATTGGTGGCGGCACCCTTGCGGAGATTGTCGGCCACGCACCAGAAGTTGAGACCGTTTTCCACCGAGAAGTCGCGGCGGATGCGACCCACGAAGACCTCATCCTTGCCTTCGGCATAGAGGGGCATCGGATAAATGTTGTTGGCCGGGTCGTCTTGCACCACCACGCCAGGCATCGAAGCCATCAGTTTTCGTGCTTCGTCGAGGTCGTAGGGACGTTCAAATTCCACGTTGACGCTCTCGCTGTGGCCGCCCCACACGGGCACACGCACTGTGGTCGACGAGACGGCGATGTGCTCGTCGCGGAGGATCTTGCGCGTTTCGTTCACCATCTTCATCTCCTCTTTGGTGTAGCCGTTGTCGAGGAAGGAATCGATGTGGGGCAGGATGTTGAGGTCGATGGGGTGGGGATAGCAAGTCGTGCCGCTTGCGCCAGCACGTTCGGCCTTCAGCTGGTTGACGCCTTTTTGGCCGCTGCCCGAGACGCTTTGGTAGGTGCTGACGACGATGCGTTTGATGCCGTATGCCTTATGGAGCGGTGCCAAGGCCATCACCATCTGGATGGTGGAGCAGTTGGGGTTGGCGATGATGTGGGTATCCTTCGTAATCGTGTCTGCATTAATCTCAGGCACGACGAGCGGCACGTCCTTCTCCATGCGCCAGGCCGAGCTGTTGTCGACGACGAAGGTGCCTTGTTCGGCAAAACGCGGCGCATATTGTTTTGATGCCGATGCTCCTGCCGAGAAGATGGCGATGTCGGGACGGGCGGCTATGGCCTCGTCTACCGTGACCACTTTGTGGGTCTTTCCTTGGAAAACGATTTCCTTGCCCACGGAGCGTTCCGAGGCGGCCACAATCAATTCGTCTATCTGAACCTTCTGTTCGTCAAGCACTTGAAGCATCTTTGAGCCGACCAATCCGGTGGCTCCAACCACTGCGATTTTCATATTTTCCTCCTTACAAAATCAAACCGCAAAGATAGGAAAAAAGTATTAAGTGGTTGATTTAAAACCAAACCTTATAAGAGAACGACGGAATGATCGGGAAGAAACTCCGCTGCCAAAGGTGTTGCGGCTCGTCGGGGAATTGGTTCCAATACAGCGGGTCACCTTTCGGGTCGCCGTAGTAGTAATAGTACGGATTCTGCCGGCAATACACATTGTAGATCGAGAAGGTCCATTCGGCCTTGCGGCCTTTTTCGGTCTTGGTCTTGAACTTGGCGGCCAAGTCGAGGCGGTGGTAGTCGCGCATCCTGGCACTGTTGCGCTCGCCGTAGATGTTGGTTTGCTCAAAATACACGTCGCCCTCAGGCGAGATCATCGACGTGTCCTGCACCCCGATGACGGGTGTGTAGGGCAACCCCGTCTGATAGGTCCACAAGGCACTCAGCGACCAACGCTCCGTCAGCTGATAGTTCACGTTGATGTTGACGGAATGCGGGCGGTCGTACTCATAAATATATTCCTTCCCGTTGTTGATGTGGTCGAATTGGCGCGTCGTGTGCGACCAAGTGTAGCCCACATAGCCGTCCAAGCGGTTGAAGTTGAAGCGGGTCATCATCTCCACGCCATACGACTTGCCCTTGCCGCCTGTTTCCACCTTGCTGCGCCAGTCGGAGTCGCCGAGGAGGGTGCTGTAGCCCTCGCGGTAGGTGGCCAGGTCGCGGAGCAGCTTGTAGTAGGCATCCACTTCCACGCTGAAATGGTCTTGCCAAAAACCTCGCTGCCAACCGATGGAGGCCTGGTCAGAGGTGGCGGGCTTGATGCGGGCATCGGCGGCAATCCACACCTCGTTGTTCATGATGGAGCCTGGGGTCATCATCAGGTGGGCGTTTTGGGTGACGCGCATGGCGGTCAGGTTGAGGGTGCTCTGCCCAATGTCGAAACTAAGGTTCAGTCTCGGCTCAAGGGCGAAATGGCGATAACTTCCATTGACGAAAGCGTTGGCTCTCAATCCGATGGAACCGTTAAGCCACTTGCCGAGCTTCAGTTTGTTGTCCAAATACAGCGCGTTGTCGAACACGCTCGAAACGTCGGGCAGATGGGTCTCTGAGAAGCTGCTGGTGAAGTGGTTGGGACGATAGTTAAGATAGGAGCTTTGCAGGCCATATTCCAAGGTGTAGGCATTGCCGACAAAGAGTTTCCAGTCGGAACGGAGCGAGACGTCGCTGACTCTTGACGAGGTCTTGATGAAGAAATCCGTCGTATCGATGGAATTTTCCAAGAAAGCCTTCATGTTGTTCTTCAGGCGGTATTGCGTGAACGACAGCGTGTTGGCCATGAAAAGCCGTGAGCCGAGGGCGCTGTTCCATTGTCCCGAGACGAGCAGGTTGCCCCAGATGTTGCCGATGCTGTTGCGCTCGATGTCGCCCTTTTCCTTCTTGTTTTTCCAGATGCGCATGTAGTCGTCGCCCTCATAAAAATTGAACGCGAAGCTGTTTTTGGCATCGGGGGCCCAGGTGTATTTGGCGTTGATGTCGTGGAAGCCGTAGATGATGTTGTAGTCTTGTGCACCTGTCTCCTTGCTGATTTGGCTTGCGATGAAGAGCAGTGCTTCGGTCAAGGTTTTGCGGCCGGTGACGATGAAGCTGGAGTTGTTCAGTCCGCCGGGACCTTCCACGGCGAAGGCCAAGTCGGTGAGGCCTGCGCTGAGCGAGCCTTTCAGCTTGGTGGGGTCGCCTTTCTTGGCGGTGAGGTCGACGATGGACGACAGCTTGCCGCCATAGCGGGCAGGGAAGCCGCCTTTGTAGATGTCCATGGTGTTGATCATCTCGGAGTTGAACACCGACATGAAGCCGCCGAGGTGGTTGACGTAGATGAGCGGCACGTTGTCGAGCATGTAAAGGTTTTCGCCGGGATTGCCGCCGCGCACGATCATCAGGCTGGAGGCTTCGGTGGCCGCCTCGATGCCGGGCAGCTGCTGCGCCGCCTTGATGATGTCGGGGCGGCTGCCGAGGGTGGGCAGCTGGTCGATGCTCTTGGCGTTGAGGGTCAAGGTGTTGAAGTTGGCTTTCCGTTCAATACGTCTGGCGCTTACCTCAACGCTTTGCAGGGTCTCGGTCAAAGGTTTCAAATGGATTTGCAGTGGCTTGTCGGCTTGGTCCACCTCGATGCACTTTTCTTCGTAGCCTATGCATGAAATGCAAAGCGTGGCAGGCAGTTCCACGGCAAGGTTGAAGTAGCCTTTCTGGTCGGTGGCCACGCCTTTGGTGCGGTCTTGCAGGAAGACATTGGCCCCGATGATGCGTTCGCCATCGTTGGCGTCGCTGACGAAACCGGAGAGATGGGTTTGCTGGGCTTGGGCAAAGAGAGAAGCCAAAAGGCTAATCATCAAAAACAATCTTCTCATGGCTTAGTTTCGGTTTTCGGGGTTGATGAAAATGGTGTCGCAAGTCATGGGAGCGATGGCGGCAAACACGCCACGGCCGTTTTCCACGTTGCTGTATAGGTTGATGGGAGTGATGACGCCGAGGAAAAGATTGGTGAAGGCGTCAGGTTCATTCAAGGCATTTTGGCTTTTTATGTAATGATAGGCCGACGCTGAAAGACCGCTCATGTGGGCAACCACATAACCCAGAAGAGCCGTTGAATGGTCTCTGGGGCCGTAGTCGTTATTTACTTTAAGCGAATATGATGTGTCGCGGATGATTTCATTACTGAAAACAAGCATTTCCGAGCCTTCGTTGAGAAGCACAGGGTCGTCGGCTTGATATGAATAGGAAAGTGTGCTGGAATTGACATAATATCCGTCAATCCAGTCACGATTGCCTTTGTTTTCGTCTTTCCATTTCATGAGGATATCCAAGCTGGCGGAGAAATACTGTTTTTGGTTCGGGTTATTGCCAAACGTGATGAGAAAGGCCGGACAAACTTGCCCTTCGTCGTTGACCAAGGCTTTTTCGAGTACCTTGATGTCGAAGACCCGAGGGGATGTAGGCATCTCGGTGCTTGCATACAGTGTGTCAAATCCGGGCACAATTACTTTGCAGGCATACTCGTGAAAGGCTTCTGCGCGGGTTTCGCCCAAATAAAGTCCTTTTCCTCTATGTTGGAGCTTTTCGGCAAACTGTCCGTCCACATAAAGTAGCACCTCGGCATCGGTGCAAGGCGCGGGATGCACAGAGTCGAGACATTGGGCCAAAGTAATCTGCGCCCACACGGATTTTCCTTCTTGCAGCACGGCGTTCAGCGTGGGTTGGGGATCGAAATCGGGGTGTTCGTAATTCTTGATTTCCTTGCGGCAGCCACTGAGGGCGAGCGCGATAAAAAGGAAAAGAATGAATGAATTTTTCATGTTAAAATGTTGATTTTATTGTCTGTAGGGCTGTCGTATCACGACAGCCGCCGCCGAAACCGTTTTTTTCATTGTGGCGGCTGCCACGATGTGACAGCCCTACAAACCCATTATTTTTGCCATTTCTTCGGCCCGGGGAATCGAACATTGAGGCCGAAACGGTGGAAAGGTTTTGGTTTGGTCTCTCCCGTTTGAATATTAGCATATTCATAGTTGAAATTGTCGAAGCACAACTCGTAGAATATGCCACAATATTTCGAAGGATTGATGGCCAAGCCAATGCTGGCACCGTAGAGGAAACCGCTATGCACGGGTTTGCTGTAAGGATTGTCGAATTCAGGTTCATAATGGTCAGTAACCGTTCTCATGCCCAGTTCGCCTCGACAATATACATCGAAAATATAGTAGTGGGGTAGGAAGATGGACAATGGATGAAACTCGGCAGTGATACCATACCGGAAGAAATGCTCAGTCCATTGCCCTTCAAAATGATTAATGCTTGTGTTGGAAATCGTGTCATATTCCCCTGTAATTGTCAGCTGTTCTGTTTTTGAACCAAAGCTGCCGAAGACACCCACCACACACCAATTGGTAATGCCGTAACCTGCGTCAATACGCAATTCGGGATAACCAATAGTAAGTCTGTTTCTCATCATCCATGAATATCCAATGTCCATTTTAACATTGCCTTTGTTGAAAGGCGTTGATTGGCCTTGTGCGATGGCAGTGCTGGTCAGTAGTAGTAAAACATATAAATAAAGTCTTTTTTGCATGACGATTGTTTAGGATTATATTGATAAACGGCGTGTATATGGTTTTATTACGCTTTGAATTGGGTTTTATCGTAATACAACAGGAGGGTGTGTCAAAAGTCCATTTTGAAGAAAAACCACATCTGATAATCAGTTAGTTACAGATCGAAAAATGGCGATTTTCTTAGTTTTGACACACCCTCCTGCTATAGTTCAATTCAGTTTAGATTTGGGCAGGTTATATTGCATTTAGGTGTGTCAAGAGTCTTGGCCCATCCACTAAAACTATTGAATTGTAAATTGTACCAAGTGTTTGGGAATGCAGATATATTCAACAAATAACCATCAATCATGCTCGCCCCTGTACCATGTGTATCACTTGCAGTTCCGCTACCGTAAGTCCATTGATTAGGGGAACTGGGGTTTAATTGGTATTTCCATTCTACGGTGAAGTCATAGTAAATAGTGCGTGAACAAAAAAACCAAATACCCATAATACGGTGATAAGGCCTTAGTTTATAGTAGCATCTATAGACATTAGCAACTCCCATTGGACCAATTGTAAAACGAACATACAGCCTATTGTTACCATCTGTTGATCTGAAGACGCTTTCTGTTGAAGTGCAATCACACGAGTATTCTTTTGTAATTGAAACGTTATCAATGAAGTAGTAATAGTCATAACCCTCTTCAAAGACTCCTTCTTTTAATGAGTTTATTTCTTTGCTTTTGTCTACTGTGGTTTTTGCCAAATAATGATCAAATACCTTAATTAAGGTATCTCCAATTGCCAAGACCTGATCACAATTCATAAAGTAATAGAATGGTGAATTCTCATAGTAAGACGATAGGAACTTCTCCCCCTCTTCTTCACGGATAAAGAAATAGTCAGAGTTTTCATTCACGAAATTGTAAATATCTTCATCAGAATTGATTCCTTTGGCTTCGAGATCTTCAAAGAGTTCCTCGCATTTTGTCGCATACGATTTGAATCCTTGTTGCCGTTCCCATTCGCGCCGCTCAGTTTCGCTCATGGCAAGCACTTTTTGTTGAGTTTCGAGAAATTCTTCGGCAGAATCGAATTGCAATATGCCGCTTGCTGAAGTCTGTGGCGTAGTTGTTATGTTTTCCGTCTTTTCTTTCTTGCATCCAACTGCAAGAAGCATTATGGCCAGCAGACCGAGGAGAAATTTTGTTTTTGTTGTTTTCATTTTAGTCGTTTTGTTTTGCTTGTTGTTAAGTTGTTGATTTAATCGTTAACGATGCCGCAAAACTATAGCCTTTGTCTCTTGTGGATTGCGGGTGTGTCGGTGTTTTTTGTAAGTGTGTCGGTTTGTTCTGTAAGTGTGCCGATATTGGTGTTAAATGCATGAATGCGCAAGGCTTCCCTGAGGGCGGGCCACTTGCGCACCGAAATGGGCAGCACTGTGCCGTCGGCCATGACGGCATGGCGCAGTCGGCCTTTGCATTGCACCTCGGCCACGCAGTCGAGGTTGACGATGGCGTTGTGATGGATGCGGACGAACGGATAAGGCGCCAAGGCCTGCTCGAAATGGCGCAGGCTCTTGGCGCAGGTGATGGGCGACATATTAATAAGGCAGCGTGCAGAGGTAGTCATCGCACAGGATGTGCGAGATGTGGGCTGCCTCCACCTGCCTGAAGCTTTTGGCTGTCTTCACGATGATCCAATCGTTGTGCGCTTCCATATGTTTTTTTAGTCACCCTCTTACTTAGCTTAATGGAATTACAGTTTAAACATCACCGTCCCCACAATAGGCCTGTTGATGCGCAAAGGATATCCCATATACTGCGCTGTATAGTCCTTGTCGAAATGGTTCAGCAGGCCATAACCTGACGAGATCTTGAAGCAGATATCATTGTATTGGATCCCTATACCGAAATTCCACGACAGGCCAATCCAATTCCATAGGGGCTTGCCCGTATTTTCGAGCGGACTGCCAAACAGATAGCTGCCGCTTCCTGACATGACTCCTGAAGCATCCGTCTTGCGGAAAAGCACCAAATCGAGACTTGGACCAGTAAAGAGCTGAAGCTCGGTGTGCACGCCCAACTTGTCATGGTATTGCAGCATGACGGGAAGCACACCCGCCAAATCATGGGCTTTCAGTTCGAGTGTTTCGCCCTCTTCCTCGAATTTGGCGTAGGGGTGGCTGTACTCAAGGCGCACACCTGTCACAATGCCAAGGGGTGTCTTGCCTAACATGTATTCGCGGTCATATTCCAAGCCGTAGGCAAGGGCCATCTTGCCCTGTTCTGATGCGAGGTACGACATCGTGATGCCGTTACATTGCATTGTCTTGCCCATCATGCAGACACCAAGTGTGTTGTTGATTTTATTAGTACCAGCAGAATTATTATCGGTTTTTTGCTGGGCAAACGTAGTGATGTTCAGTAGTAATATGAATAATAATATTTTGTGGTTCATAGTAATGTGGTTTTTAAAAGAAAAAAAGGTGTGTTACATGTCTAACATCCATAACTGATTTGTTTGTTTGTCGTGAAATTTAACAATGCCCCTGTTTTCCATTTTCGTAAACGAATCAAAACGACGGTTTCCAGATAAATCATTTAATGTCCAACAAAATTCTTTGTTGTCGTCTATCAAAACATACGAATATACAATACTATAATCAAATTCTTTGGTTTCAGTATGGTTTTGGGTGGCAAAATATCCAAGTGAAAATGAATATACATCATCGCCTATCTGTACTTCCATTGTGTTGAATCCTAATAAATGTTCTTGAACAGATACTCCATCTATTTCATTGGTATGATAATATACATCATAATAGCAATCTGCATCAGGATAATTTGAGGAGAATTCGTACCCCCCCTTGTTATAGAAATCCTTTACACAAAATACAAGGGAGTCTTTTGTTGCAAGATTGTCCGAGTAATACCTAATTGTATCATTCTTACGGAATGTGATGATTTTACGATCCTCCATATCATATCCAGGACAATAATGCGTAAATTGACATGAAGACATGATGGCTAACATAAGGTACATTAAAGTGCTTTTTGTTTTCATAATTAAAACCGTTAGGATGGGTTCTTTAACTTTGTGGGATATAAATATGGAGATTCAAAAAGGTTCCAGTCAACATCATAGTATTTTTCAAAATATCTTTTTGCTCGTCGATTGGCTCTTTTTTCAGTCCAAAAAGCATGATGATTTCCATCTCCTGCTGCACTAATTAACGTGAGTTCGATATAAGCAATCAAAAGAGCACCAATTGGTTATCGG
>R28__coassemble_30_pt1 | contig 89723 bp, 66 predicted proteins | sample R28__metabat2_low_PE_021 | metagenome-assembled genome bin R28
ATTAATGCCGACGTGTAACCTCGCCTATTTTTCGCACTTCTATGTTGAACTTAGGTGGCATCCTCAATACATCATCCCCACCATCCACAAGGGCAGCTTCTTCCCGATGGGATATTCGAGCATGTCGGCCAAAATGTATGAGTCGGGCACGTCGGCTATCTGGTCGAAAGTCTTGTCTTGCCCGCCCACTTCGAAGGTTACACGACCGTCCACACGGAAGTCGCCTTGCGACTTGCCATACTCCACACTGTGGTTTACGGAGAGCTGGTTGACCACAAAACATTCACGGATAGTCCCTATCTGGAACCGTTGGCCAAGGGCATAAAACAAATTGGGATTGTGCAGATAAATCTTGTCGGGCTTCTGCAAACGCGTCACCGACTTATTGTCGGAATAAAGCAAATGGACAAGTTCGGCGCGGTTCAAGTGGGCCAAATAGGTGAGCACTGTCTGTTTGTTCATCTCAAGGTAAGTCGACAACTTCGCAATGTTCACCTCAAATGGCACATTTTCGGCCAAAAAGAGCATCATCGCCTTGATTTTGCGCGTATTGGAAATGTCGACGCCACACAACTGGGTGATTTCCTGATCGATGATGAAACTGACGACATTCTCGATTCGGCTGTAGTATTCCTCGTCGTTGCCGTCATAAAAGGGATAATAGCCGACGCGCAGATACTGCTGGAACAACTGGACAGGATTGCACAGCCGATTCACTTCATCGCAAATCGCATCCGACCGACATAAAACGTCTTCTAAAGTTCGTATGGGCAACTGGATCCCTTTGTAAAAGTGCAGGAACTCGCGAAACGACAACCCTTCCATGTTGTAACTGAGCACACGACGCGAAAGGTCGGCATCGGCATTGAGGATCTGAAGAAGCGAAGAACCCGTAAATGCAATCTTCATATCGGGATAAAGGTCGATGATTTCCTTGATCTCACGACTCCATGTGGGATACTTGTGCACCTCGTCAAGAAACAGATGCCTGCCTCCCATCAAATGGAAAGTTTCGGCCAACTGAAGCAACGAATGGTTGGTAAAGTAAAGGCCGTCGAGCACACAATACAAGGCCTCGCCAGGCTGCACACCATAACGCTGCCTGACATACTGCCGCATTAAGGTCGTCTTGCCTACGCCTCGCGAGCCACGGATAGCCACCAACTGCCTATCCCATGCCACGGTTTTCATCGTCTCGCGAACAATATCCATGTTCACTTGAGAAATCAGAATCCGATGTTTTTTGAATAGCGTTTCCATCTTGTTTCGTTTATTTTCGCTGCAAAAATACAAAAAAGGTTATTCCAACAACCATTTTTCGATAAATTTTGGTTATTCCAATAACCATTTTTCGATAAATTTCGGTTATTCCTCTAACCTTTTTATGATAAATATCGGTTATTCCACTAACCGAAGCTGCAAAAAAATCAATCCATTTCCAAAGTTGGCAATTTTTTACTTCCAAAGTTGGCAACTTTTCATTTCCAAAGTTGGCAATTTTTTACCCGCTCAAAACGCCTTCCGCCATCCGCAACCGTTGCGCCACTCGGAACAGCCGTAGGCGGTCTTGCCCTTGATGACGTGGCCCTTGCCACAGAGCGGACAAGGCTGGCCGATGATGGCGTCGGGGTTGGCTGAAGAAGGCATGTCATTCCCACGTTGGCTTGTGCGTGAGCGGGAATCTATGCCTTCTGAAGATTTTTTCTTCGTTTTTGTCGACGCAGTCCTCTTTGCTGAAGCCTTTTTCGGTTCCTCCACCGCTACCGTCACCCTACGGTTGCTGTTGTCCATCATCACTGTGGTGACAATCTCCGTCACCATCTGCTTCAGCTCGTCGAGGAACTGTCGCGCCTCGTATTTGTGCTGCTCGATCTCACGGAGTTTCTTCTCCCATATGCCCGTCAATTCGGCACTTTTCAACAGATCTTCGCGGATGAGGCCAATGAGCTCGATGCCCGTGGGCGTAGGCTCAAGGCTTTTGCGGTTCTTCTTGATATAGTTGCGCTTAAACAGCGTCTCGATGATCGCCGCACGCGTGGAAGGCCGCCCGATGCCGTTCTCTTTCATCACCTCGCGCAAAGATTCGTCATCGACGAGCTTGCCCGCCGTTTCCATGGCACGAAGCAATGTGGCTTCAGTGTAGGGTTTGGGCGGTGAGGTCCACTTCTCGGCCAGTTGCGGCTGATGCGGCCCATGCTCGCCTTTCACGAAGAGAGGCAACGTCTTTTCCTCGTCCTCCTGCCCCTCCTTGGTCCCTGAGCTTGTCGAAGGGTTCTCCTCTTCCTGCTTCACGGGCTTGATAACCTCACGCCAACCAGGAATGAGAATCTGCTTGCCTGAGGTCTTGAACTCCACCTCTTCAACTTTGCCCATGACAGTGGTCGTAGCAAACTGGCAATCAGGGTAAAACACGGCGATAAAATGGCGACACACCTCATCGTAAACCTTTTCTTCGGCAAACGACAAGCCCGTAGGCACCACGCCCGTCGGGATGATGGCATGGTGGTCGGTGACCTTGCTGTTGTCGAACACCTTCTTGCTCTTGGGCAGTTTCTTGCCAGCCAAAGGTGAAGTAAACTCGACATAATTGGTCAGTTTTGACAAAATGTCGGGGCATTTCGGATAGATGTCGTCGCTCAGATATGTCGTGTCGACACGCGGATAGGTGGTGTATTTCTTCTCGTAGAGGCTTTGGATGGTCTGCAAAGTTTGGTCTGCACTGAAGCCATAACGTTTGTTGCATTCCACTTGCAATGAGGTTAGGTCATAGAGCCTTGGTGGGGCTTCCGTACCTTTCTTGGTGGAAATATCGGTCACCGTAAACTCTTTCCCTTCAACGCTTTGCAGGTCCTTTTGTCCATCTTCAACGGAGCCGTATTTGCCTTTGGTGGCGGTGAAAGTTGTATCGCGATAAACAGTTGAAAGCACCCAATAAGCCTCTGGCTTGAAGTTGACGATTTCGTGGTAACGGTTGACAATCAGCGCCAAAGTGGGTGTTTGCACCCTGCCGATACTAAGCACCTGTCGGTTTTGGCCATATTTCAAGGTGTAGAGTCGCGTGGCGTTCATGCCGAGGAGCCAATCGCCGATGGCACGGGAAAGACCTGCTTCGTAAAGCGACTGATAATCAGATTGGTCTTTCAGGTTCTTGAAGCCTTCGCGGATGGATTCCTCGGTCAACGAGGAAATCCATAATCGTTTCACAGGGCATTTCACAGCGGCCTTTTGCATCACCCAACGCTGGATGAGTTCGCCCTCCTGCCCTGCATCACCGCAGTTCACTATTTCGTCCGCCTTTTGGAACAACGACTCGATGACCTTGAACTGTTTCTCGTAGGTCGGGTTGTTGGGAATCAGCTTGATGCCAAAACGCGGCGGAATCATCGGCAGGCGGCTCAAGGCCCAGGCCTTCCACTGGTCGGTGTAGTCGTGGGGTTCTTTCAAGGTGCAGAGATGGCCGAAAGTCCAAGTCACCTGGTAGCCATTGCCTTCCATGTAGCCTTCATGGGAGGTGTTGGCGCCAAGTACCTTGGCGATGTCGCGGGCGACGCTAGGTTTTTCGGCTATGCAGACGATCATTTCAGTTGGCAGTTAGCAGTTGTTCAGTTGTAGGGCTGTCACAGTGTGGCAGCCACAGTATTCGGGGATTGAAATCGCCCGATGAATTATTTTCGCCCTTTCAGGGCTTTTATGCCGCTTCGCGTCACTGCGAGGCACGAAGCAGTCTATATTATCAATTATCAATTAATTATGCATATTCATCAGCACCTCAGCCCGTTCCTTTTGGGCCACGAACCACACCAAATCAGCAGGTTGGAAGGTGATGCGTGCCGAAGGGTTCAAAATGAACTGTCCGTCGCGCTCGATGGCGATGACCATGGCCTCGTAGACATCGGCCAAGCCCGAGTCCTTCAAAGCGACGCCGATGAACGGACTGTTAGGTTCCACCTCCACCTTATAAAGGTCGACCTCGCTCTCCTCGTGTTCCTGGATAAGCTGCTCGTCGAAAACCTCCAACCGAGGCAACAGAAGCCGCAAATGGTCTTCGTGACCCACAAAAGTGATTCTATCGAACGGAAACAGCTGGAAATCAGACTTGGGCAACTCGAAATTCTGTTTACCACGCTCCACGCTCACCACGCTGACATTATAATTATCGCGGAAGTCGGTCTCCTTAATCAACTTTCCTGAATAAGGACTATCAGGGCTCAGCGTCATCTTCTGCAAATGGCAGTTCTCCTGCAATATTTCAGGGATGGTGAACACCTGCACCGACTGGCGCTTGTTGAGGTTGTCCAAGAAACGTTCCTCGATGCGTTTGTAGAACTTCATCGCCGGACTCAAAATCTTGAGCATCAGCGTATAAACCAATGCAAAGGCGATATTAATCAAATGATACCATGGCGAGCCGACATGCAACTTCGACCAGAAAAGCCCGTTGAGGAAATGCTGGAGGATACTATAGGCAACGACCGCCACCATGACGAATCGCATGATAAAAATCAACAGGATGACCGTCTTGTTGAAATGGTTGGCGTCCATCAACTTACGCGTCGTCTTGACCAAGGTGTGCTTGAAACCCATCGCCCACAGGAACGGAGCCACGAGAACCAATGTAAAGGCTGTAGAAATGGCTGCATTCCAAGGACTTGGCACATATTTCATTACAAACGAACTGAGGAAGAAGCCAATGAGCGTGACAGCGATGATAATGGCGATGTAAACCACGATGTTCTTGAACTGGCGGCTGATGAAACTCGCCATATTGACCTTCTTGCCACTCTTCACCTTGATTCCTGTATCCTTGTTTTCCAAACGATTGAGCCAGCGTTGGGGGAAATGCTTCGCCACCCAATTGTAGCTCGGCACGGCTGCCTTGATGGCGTATGGCGTGATAAAAGTGGTAATGATGGACACCGAAACGATGATGGGATACAGGAAATCGTCGATAACGCCGAAATTCATGCCCAAAGTGGCGATGATGAACGAGAACTCACCGATTTGGCTGAAGCAGAAACCGCCCTGCATGGCCTGTTTCAAACCCAAACCAGCTATCAAGCGACCAACGACATTGCTCAAAGGCTTGAAAATGAGCAACACAAGCGTGACTATCAAAATCTGCCACCAATAGTTGACCAAAATCTGCGGGTCGACCATCATGCCGACCGAGACGAAAAACACCGCGCCAAACAGGTTCTTGATGGGTGTCGTGACTTTATGTATCATCTCAGCCTCAAGCGTTTCGGCCAAGATGCTGCCCATGATGAACGCACCGAGAGCCGACGAGAAGCCCGCTAAATTGGCCAACACCACCATCAAGAAACACAAACCCACCGCAAACACCGTCAGCGTTTCCTCGCTCATGAACTTGCGCGACCAACGCAAGATGGTGGGCACCAGGAAGATGCCGCCAACAAACCACACCAACAAAAAGAAGCCCAGCTTCAACATACTGGAAACCAGCTGCATCCCGTCGAAGGTCTTGCTCACCGCCAAAGTGGAGAGGATGACCATCAGCAGGACAGCCTCTAAATCTTCGACCACCAACTCGCCAATGACGTTGCCGCTGAACTTCTCGCGATGCAACTTCATGTCGTCGAAGGCTTTGGCAATAATCGTCGTCGACGAAATCGAAAGCATGGCCCCAAGGAAGATGCTGTCCATCTGGCTCCAGCCCAAGGCTTTGCCTAACAAGAAACCCACCACACACATCGTTACCAACTCGGTGAGTGCGGTGATGCCCACTGTTCCGCCAACTTTCTTCAACTTCTTGAAACTGAACTCCAAGCCGATGCCAAACAACATGAAAACCATGCCGATTTCGCTCCAAGTCTCCACGCTTGTGTGGTCTTGAATGACTGGGAACCATTCGAAATTGGGGCCGATGATGAAGCCCGCGATGATGTAGCCCAACACGACAGGCTGTTTCAACCATTTGAAAATCACCGTAGTGAGACCAGCCGTGACCAAAATCAGGGCGAGGTCGGAGAATAATGCGGGTAGGGATTCCATGTTAGTTTAGAGTTTAGAGTTTAGAGTTTGGAGTTTAGAGTTTTTGGCGTTGGGAACAAGGCTGTCGAGGATGGCTTTGGCATGGGCTGCGGAGGCCACAAACCAAACCGTGTCACCGTCATTGAAAACCGTGTCGGGCTGTGGGTTCAGGATGTATTCGTCACCGCGCCCAACGGCAATCACCATGGCGTTGAACACATGGCGGAAGTCGCTCTCGCGCAGGCTCGTGCCGAGGTATCGGTTGCCTTTCTTCACCTCCATCCTATAAATGTCGACATCGCTCTCCGGGCGTTCCTTGATGAGCACGTCGTCTTCCACCTCGACCAAAGGCTTCAGCTTGCCGATTTGCTCCTCCGTGCCGAGAAACGTGATTTCGTCGGCAGGAAAGAGAACCAAGTCCTTGGTAGGCAGGTCGATGACCTCGTCGGCACGGTCGACACCCACCACAGTGACATTGTAGGTCTTGCGGAAATCGCAGTCGCGGATGCGCCGACCCGCATAATTGCTCTTGGGGCTTAGCGTAATCTTTTCGAGCATGAAGTTCTCTTGCAGCACATCAGGCAGCACAAACGACTTCAAGGTGTCGCGTTTGTTCATGTTTTCCAAGAAGTTACCCTCAATGCGCTCATACCAATGCATGACGGGCGAAATCACGCGGAGCACCACGACATAAACAACTGCCAAGACCAAATTAACCCAATGATAATCAATTATTTTGAATCCAATACTTTGCCAAAAGCCAGCGCCTAAATAGTGATTGACGATGGCAAATGCGATGCCAAAAACGATAAACACCCTGAAGGCAAATATCAAGTGGATGGAGCCGTTGTTGAACTTGCTGGATTCCATCAACTTCGACGTGACATGCAACATGTCGTGCTTGAAAGCCACGGCCCAAAGGAAAGGTGAAATGATGACCAAAGTGACAAGCAAGGCAACAAAACCGCCGAAAGGTTGCCGCACATAATTGAGAATAAAAGTGCAAAGCGAGAAGCAAATCAGCATCACGGCAATGACAATGGAAGCATAAAGCACCAAGTTCTTAACCTGGCTCAAAATGTACGACTTCATCGTCACCTCCTCGCCATTCTTCGCCCTAACGACCTTTTTCTCGCTTTGGAGGCCCAAGCGCCACCTTTCGGGAGCCTTGCGTGAAATCCATTGGTACAAGGGCTCGCCGCCTTTGATCAGATAAGGCGTGAGGAAGGTGGTGATGATGGAAACCGAGACGATGATGGGATACAAGAAAGTGTCGATGACACCGAAACTCATGCCCACGGTCGCGATGATGAACGAAAACTCGCCAATCTGCCCGAAGCACATGCCCGCCCGAACTGCGTTGTGGAGGTTGTCGCCCGAAAGCAACATACCCACTCCCGAACTCAGCGACTTCAACACAACGACGACCACGGTGATGACCAAAATCTGCCACCAATATTGCACCAAGATGGCCGGGTTGACCATCATACCGACGGATACGAAAAACACGGCGCCAAACAGGTTCTTGATGGGCGTTGTGAGCTTGTGAATCATCTCAGCCTCAAGCGTTTCGGCCAAGATGCTACCCATGATGAAAGCGCCCAAAGCCGACGAGAAGCCCGCCTTGTTGGCCAACCAAACCATGAAGAAACACAGGCCGACCGCAAACACCGTCAGCGTTTCCTCCGTCATGAACTTGCGTGCCCATTTCAGGATGGTCGGGATGAGGAACACGCCCCCAACGTACCAAACCAAAAGAAAGAATACGAGTTTTATGACACTCATCATCAGCTCTTTACCGTCCAATGCCGTGCTCACCGCCAAGGTGGAAAGGATGACCATCATGAGGATGGCGGCCAAATCCTCGACCACGAGCACGCCTATCACACTGCCGGTCCACTTCTCCCCTTTGATCTTCAAGTCGTCGAAGGCCTTGGCAATGATAGTCGTCGACGACATCGAGAGCATGGCACCGAGGAAGATGCTGTCCATCTGGCTCCAGCCCATCAGCTTGCCCAGGAGGAAGCCAATGACGCACATCGAAACCAACTCGGTGATGGCGGTGATGCCCACGGTGCCAGCCTGTTTCTTCAATTTCTTGAAGCTGAATTCAAGGCCGATGGCAAAAAGAAGGAACACCATGCCAATCTCGCTCCACGTCTCCACGCTGTGGTGGTCGTTGATGACGGGAAACCAAGGAAAATAAGGCCCAATGAGCAGGCCAGCAATGATATAACCCAACACGAGGGGCTGTTTCAACCATTTGAAAAGAACAGTGGTGACACCTGCCGTGACGAGGATCAGGGCAAGGTCGGAAAACAATGCAGGTAGTTCAGACATATCAGGTTTTGACTTTATGGGCGCAAAAATACAAAAAAACTCAATTTAAACCCTATCGAATTTCATCAATTGCCACTCGCCAACTTTCAAATGTTGGCCAAAAAAGCCCAAAACCAAAACCTTACATCATTTGCATTTCAACCACTTCCCCGTTTCGGCTTCCTTGCCACCAGAGAATACTTTCCAAACATAAACGCCTTCGGCCCAGCCTGTTGCGTCAATTAATGTCGTGTTCTCAGTGATGGCTTGGCGGTGAATGAGCCTACCGTTCATGTCAAACACCTCCACGCTTGCGTTCTGCAAGGCCGTGCGGATATTTAACACGTCTTTCCCTGGGTTGGGATAGGCCGTGGCCACGGCAAAGCCAGCTTCGTGGACTTCGTCCACGTCGAGAGGATCCGTAAGTTTGTAAATGATGCCTTTTTTTTCATGTGTCTCGGTGTCATAAAAATAAACGCTAAAGAGGCAGCCTCCTGAGGGACAACACGAAACGCTTATCGGTTCGTATAAGAGTTGACCGCCCTCCAAAAAGATTTCGCCTAATTTGTTGCCGTTCTCATCGACCCAGCCGAGATAATACCCCCCAACATAACCTAACCTGCTTAACATGAACACAGTTCCATCGGGGCTGAAGTCAATGGATTTGAAATTGGCCACTTGGCAGTTTTCATGGCCTTCCGCGCCCCAAACATAGTTCGTCTGTGTGAAATTTTCGTTGAAAACGGTCATGACAATTTCGCGGTTTACGGCTGGCTCGCCTTGCCATTCGGGCATAAACATAGGGCTAATCGAGTATATTTTTCCGTTAAATGGATTGGTTGCGAAATAACGAGACTCTGGAAACAAAGGATGCGTAAGGTTATAGATATTGAAACGTGATAAAACGATATCCAAGTTGGCATTCATGGTATAACCGCTAAAATAATAAAACTGGTTATTAGGCCTGACAGTGACAAAACTACAGCCCAATGAATCGCTTGTGGGGAATATTGAATATTCCCACCATCCAGCCATAGGGCTGTCGGTGAAAAGCCGCTCTGCTACCATGGCGCCCTCGCTATCGTATTTCAAAAAGCGAATGGCTTTCGTTTGATGGCCAAACTGGTCGGTTCCAAAGTAAAGGCTGTCAGGCAGGTAGGAGAAAAACACGCTGCCGTCCTTATTGAGAATGGCATGGGTGTTGTTCTCATGGGCATGGTCGATGTTGTCTATGTACCAGTCGGCAAGTTTCGGCCAGTATGATTTGGTGGTCGGATTGAGCGATTCGTCGAAAGTGATGGATTTCAGCTGGGCCAGACTGTCTTGGACTTGGACGTAAAACAAGCCAAACCTTCCGTTGGGAAAGCGTTGCAACCTCCCTGTCCAGCAGAGTTCGGCCTTGTCTACTTGGGTGTGCCAGATGAGCGTGTCGATAAGGGTGCCGTCGTCGCGTATTTTGTAGATGCCAATGTGTTGATAGGTGGCTTCCTCGACCAAAAAGGTGTCGTCGTTGATATACAGCATGTCCAAAGCTACCAAAGTGCTGTCGCTGAAGATTTCTTGCAGCACTTGTGCTTGCGATTTTGCCATCCCGAATAACAGCATGGCCACAATAAGGAAAGAGAGTCTGTTGGATGTCATTTTTGCATGTCTTTGATTATACATTGGTGTGGCGTTTTTGTGGAAACAAAAGTATATCAAAATTCCGTCAAAAATCCAATGCTCTCGCGGTAATACAACTTTTTTGAAGGAGTTAATGTTGACAATCAACAAACTAAGTTAAAAATTGTACAGGTTTTTCTTGCCTGATTTGGCGAAAATCCTTACTCCAATTGGGCTTTGATGAGGCTTTTCAAGTCGTCGACGCCGGTTTTTTTCCGGATATTGGTGCGGTAATGGTTGATGGTGTTTTCCGAGAGGTCCATCAACTGGGCGACCTCCTTGGCGCGGAAAGCGAGGAAGCCGAGCTCACACAGTCCATATTCCTGTTCGCTCAAGGTGGGGTAAGTTTCCATTACGTTGCGTCGGGCTTGGGGATAGGTGGCGTTGAACTCGGCGAGAATGCGCTGGAAGGCGTCGTTTTTCCCGTCGTTGTAGATCTTGTGCACCCTCTTGAGCAGGTTTTGGCTTACAGCGTGTGCGATGCGCAGGTTGTCCGATTGCAGGCGCAAATGCTCCTCATGCAGGTGCAGTGTCTCTATTTCCTTGTTTTTCCGATAACGGTTGACGAACAGCCAGGTCAACAGCAAGGCGATGACAAGCACTGCGATCAGCAGATAGAGTTTCAATCGGTTGGTTTGATACTCGTTCTCAATGCGTTGAAGTTCCAATTGGCGGTCGTATTCGTCTTTCACTTCGGCAATGGCTTTTTGTTCTGCGCCGTGGTCGTCGGGCAGGCCGATCAGTCTATCGGCCATCAAGGCTGCATTGGCTTCGTCGCCCATCCCCTTGTAAGCCTTATACAGGTTTTTCAGCTGGAACACGGAGGTTCTGTCGCCAAGCGCATCCAACACGATTCTGCCGAAATAGACGCAGGAATCGTATTTCTGAAGCAAACAGTAAGTCCGCGAGAGGTTTCCGTATGAGTCTATGCGATAGTCGTTTACCATCCTACCGTTGAGTGTATCCAGCAGACGAAGTGCACTGTGGCATTCCTTGGCAGATTGGTTGAGCAAGGCCAAGCGTTCCGCTTCGTCGGCATATTGCTGCATGTCGTGCCGATAGAGGCAATGTTCGGAAACACCGATGTGGTAATAAGCGCATTCGGCGAGGTTGCCGATGGCCTGGGCGGAACGGTAGCCTTTTTCGAGATAGAGCAAGCTGCTGTCGTGTTCGTTGACGAGCGTGTAGGCATGGCTGAGCATATAAGCCGAAACGATATGCAGCTTGTGGCGATGCGTCGCTTCGTAATACTGTTCCGAGAGTTTCAGGTGCTTAATGGCTTCGGTGACATAGCCGGTACTTAGGTACGACATCCCAAGCCGCTGATGGATAGCGAATTTGAGGCGGTCGATGATGGTTTGCTCATCGGTGGGTTCCTCGGAATAAAGCACCAAACGCTCGTCGACATGCCTGCACTGCCCTATGGTTTGCAAAGCCTTTTGGCGGTAGTCCAACTTGTCGGTTTCAGAGGTTTTCCATGCCTTGTGCCAATAGGTCATGGCCTCGTGGTATTTGTCGTTGCCGCCTGCATAATGGTTTTCGGCCTCGTCAATTAACGAGTCCACCATCTTTTGGTCCATGTTGAGCATCGCCATCGTCCGAGCCAAGAGCAGGTCGTAATGCGCCCGTTCATCCTCCGTAAGCACCGAAACATCCAATGTGTCAAGGATTTGTATGGCGCTGTCGGGATTCTGCTGGTAGAAGCACTCCACGCGATAGAGCATGTCCTCTTCGGGCGGCGGCGCTTCGTGTTTGGCGCAGGCAGCCAAAAGGAAACATGACAATAATATATGCAGCCACGGTTTCATGGCTGCAAAAATAAGAATTTTTTGAATGTGATTTACTTCTTCACCCACTTCCACGCCAGCATCTTGACTGCTCAATGGTTTATCTCCTCACCGCCAGGCGGTTCGTATAGCATTTCCCATCCGCATCCGCGATGCGCAGCAAATACATCCCTTCCATCAAGTCACTGACATTGATTTCGTTAGCGTTTTGTACGGTCTTCACCACCTGCCCAAGGGCATTATAAACATTCACTTCCGCAGCTTCAATTCCTTCAATGACAACCCTATCCTTTGCCGGATTGGGATAGACATTGATCTGCAAAACATTTTCTTCAAGTCCACTAACAGGGATCATCGCCGACTTGTAAACGAATCCGTTTTCAGCGGCAATGTAGAAAACCGTGTCCACGCCATCAACCGCATACAAATCCCGGCATTGCACCATACCGTTGTTCTCACACTCCGGAATGCCTTGTTTGACCCATTCGCAGTGTTCCCATCCATCCTTCATAATGTATGGGTTCGTGTCTGTCGAACCTTTCGTCAAAGTCATGCCAATTAGAATGCACCCATAAGTGTCTGAAGTGTATTTGCTATGGCTCACATTCCACATACCGTAATAATCCATAATTGGGCACTCAACGTTCAAATAGGAAACTGTTTCAAAACCGTCTTCCGTCACAAGCAGATTATGTGTACCTTCGCTGAAATCGCCAAACATTTCCACATGGTTCTTATCAAAGAAATGCGTGACCACCGAATAAACAGAATACGCGATATCGGCCACATCGTTCCAAGTCTGTCCCGAATCAGTTGTTTTATATACACGAACGCTTGTTTGAAACGAAGTGTCAGTTTCAATCACAATTAGGTATCCCGTCTCATCCTCAAAGAACAGCTCGCAATGGGAAACCCTTCCCAATTCAAATGGCGTCGAGGTGAAACTCTGTCCTCCGTCCGTGGTTCGCCATAGGACGGCATCTTTAGTAAAGAGGTAATAGGTTTCTTCGTCAACCACACACAAATCGCTGGAACGAATCCAATCAGGCCATTCCAAATGCACAAACTCCGTGTTGGGGAGTTCCTGCCAGGTCTCGCCGCCATCGGTGGTTTTCACGATAACGCCTTTGTGGTTGTCGCTGTTCCACCAGCAAGAATCGCCGCAGGCATAGCCCACGAATTCATTAGCGAAGGCCACATGAATCATGTCGTAGCCTTCTTTTTCAAACCTGACTGCCCATGTTTCGCCGCCGTCAACGGTTTTCAGGATTTTGCCGCTTTCGCCACAGCCAATCACCTCGTTTTTGTCAAGACAGGCCACGCCAAAAAGGTTCTCGGTAACGCCTGTCGGGATTTCCAGCCAGCCTTCCACAAGTTGGGCTTGCATCACGCCGCAAATGAACATCGCAGCAAGGATAAGCATATGTCTTTTCATATCGATTTAGTTTTAGATTATTTCTTGACCCATTTCCCCACTATTTTACCTCCCTTTTCCGAAAACACGCACCAAGCATATACGCCAGAAGGCCAAAGCATTGCATCAATGGTTGCAGTGCCTTCGGCAATTGCTTGGCAATGCATTAATCGCCCTGCCATATCGTACACTTCCACTTGGGCGTTTGGTGTACTGTTTTTGATGTTGAGCAAATTGAAACCTGGATTGGGGTAGGCTTCTGCCTTGGGATCGTCGCCGTTCTCGTCAACGCCTTCAAAGTCAACTTCTATGAAATTGGTGAACTCCGACCAATATTCAGCGTTCCGATAATCATCAATCGTTCCCAAAGGGATATAGATAGGAATGTCTCGGTTGGTTTGCATAAAGGTGTTTTCATCCATATAAGGAGGATTATATGATTTTATGGTCATTTGTTCAAGATGTATCATGTGGCAAAAGGCATAGTCTTCAATGTCTTGAAGCGTTGAAGGAAGCGTCAGTTCGGTGGGAAAGGACAGGAAATCAAACGCATCGCCGCCGATACCTGTTATGCCTTCGGGAATGACGAGACCCGTAAAATAGTTGCATTCTGTGAATAGTCCTGTCTCAATGTAAATCATTTTTGGTGACAAAGTCAGCGTGCCGTCAAATCCGCACTGATAGAATGCATCATTATCGATGTACTCAACTGATTCAGGAATGGTTAGGTCGCCTCTGAAACCATAACCCATGCAGAACGTTTCGCTGTTTATTTCGGTCAGTGACTCTGATAAAGTCAGGCTAGTAAATCTTTGACAGCCCCAGAATGCTTGTCTCTCGATGGTCTCAACAGAATTGGGAATAACAAGAGGTCCAATAAATGAACAGTGAACAAACGCAGCATAGCCTATGCTTCGTACAGTGTTGGGGATAGTCAATGTCCCTGTAAAGTTAATAATACAATCCCCTCCATCAAATGCACCTTCTCCTATGGAAACGACGGAGTATTCTGTACCATTAAAGGGCACTGATGCAGGAATGACGCATCCTCCTGTAAAATGATCCAAACAGGCTACCAATTCCACTTCCGGTGGATTTTGACTGGTGATCGTATAGCCGAGCGTTTGCCCTGTTTCGCAAACGGCTTCAAAAACTTGTGCTTTTGCTGTACCTGCCATTACCATCAGCAGGAGCGCAAGCAGGGTGAGAATTTTGTGCATTTTTTTCATTTTGATATGAGTTTTGATTTCTTGTCGGCAAAACTATAACAAAAATCCACAGAAAAAACAACCTGTAAACTGAGATACAGATTTTTTCTAGACTTCTAAATTGTAAAATACTGAAATTCTATATCTTACAAAAACAAAAGTACGGAATTATGTCAGCCCACCAGGTCGGAAACAGGGCTTTTCCCAACCTTTTTGATGAGGCGGGAACGGTATTTTTCCACCGTGTTTTCACTCAATTCGAGGATTTCGGCCTCCTCCTTGATGCGGAAGCGGAAGAAGTTGAGCACAAGCAAATCGCATTCCTTTTCTGTGAGGTCAGGATAGGTGGATTTCAATTTCATGTAGGCTTCCGGATAGGCCTTGTTGAAGGCTTCGATAATACGCTTGCGCGGTTGATCGCCTTTGCCGTAGATATAGGTCACTTGCATCACCAGGTCTTCCAGTTTCTTTTTCTCCAAGGCGACATGAGCCTCGTTCAGCTGTTGGCTGAAAGCCTCGCGTTCTTGCTGGTGCTTTTCGAGAAGGTTGGCTTCGGCTTTTTTGTGTCGTTTTTGGAGGGTTATCAACAGCAATACGACAGCCAAAAGAGCCAAAGCGACAATGGCTACAATCCAAAGGGTTCTTTGGCGCATTTGCTGTTGTTCCAGCAAGGCATCGGCGGCTTGCTTCTTTTGTATGTAGTTGTTGAACAGATTGTTAAGAGCAGTTACCGTGGGTGCATAGATTTCTTGAGTATGTGGGTATTGCGCCAAAAGATGGGCATATTCGTTCATCTTCACTGTATCGCCCAAGGCCTCGTAAATCTCATATAAATACGACAATGTCTCCGATCTTGCAGCCGTGTTTGAGGTTGTTGATTGCTCCAGTGCCTCAAAGGTACGATTCAGGTACACCAACGCCGAGTCGTATTGTCTTTCCTTTTTGTAAATGTAGCCGAGGTTCACTTCAAGGTCATGGATGTCAAAATCGCAGTGCGGAAGCAAGGCTTTCAGGTTGTGGATGGCGGTTGTCGCATCGTGATGGAGTTTGTAGTCGATGAGAGTTTTCCGTGATAGCGACTGCCTGAAGATGAAATCGGAGGTGTCGTTGTCGAGGCAGACGATGGCACTGTCGTAGTAATAGCAAGCGCTGTCGTAGCAGTCGCTGATGTCGAAAGAATAACCAATCAAGAACAAGGTGGCTCCGAAGGACGTGGGGGACTTTGAGTACTTCTTCCTAATGGCCAAGTCTTGATGGTAGAAATAGGAGGTCGGATCAGGTAAGTTGGACACGGAATATAGGGCTCCCATTCCCTTATAGATGGTAGAAAGGAGATTGATCATTTGCCTTTCTGGCTTGATAATTTGTTCGATCTCAGGTAGATGATGAATAGAAAAGCGTTTTTCCAGAGTATCCAACGCATGATAATAGGCCTCACACGAAGCCACGGGGCTGTCAATGTCCTGATAATGAAGGGCCTTTTGGTGAAGTGAATCGGCGAGGCGATATAGGGAATCCAGTCGGAGGCTGTCGGAAAGTGATGTCACTGGAGCCAGCTTTGGAGTCGGTTCCATACCTTGCTCAGGCTTGCCACAGGCAGTCCATAGCGTTGCACAAAGGCAGATCATTATGACAAGATGGTGTTTCATCACCGCAAAAATAGGGAAAAATCCCAATCTTGCCATATTACATAGTCAAAAATATCCGATATTACAACCCTATCCTTTGCCGGATTGGGCATCAGAACAGTGCATTAACGGTCACTTGGCGAGGCAAACGGCGACTGTACATGTTGTTTTTCAGGCCAAACGGGGTAATATAGATGGGGACGAGTGTCTTTCTGGTTCCCGTCACCTTGCGGAAGACGTTCATGCGCTGCTGCATATAGGCATCATAGTCCTTGGTGATTTCGTATTCGCCCTGGGCGTATTTCATTTCGCAAAGGTTGATGGTCTTGTCGCTGCGGTCGATGAGCAGGTCGATTTGGGCACCTTTTTTCAAGTCTTCGTCGGCATCCTCCGATTCCAGGACAGCCTTGGTGGGACGGTAAACCCAAGAGCAAGGCGTGCTCAGCATCCCGTCGATTCCCAGATCCTTCACAATCTGTTCGACATGGTTGAGGCACAGGATTTCAAACGCATAGCCGCACCAATTGGAATACGCTGGTGTCAATTGTAGTTTTGGCCAGTAGTTTGTCGGGAAAGCTGTCCGACCGTCGAGAAAGCGGAAATGGAACAGCGTAAAGGGGTCAATCAGCTGATACATTGTGTCTTTCTTGGTTTTACCGAAAGGGACGAAACTGCGGATGAACTCACATTCCTCGAGTTCGCGGAGTTGGGTGCTAAGGTTGCCGTTGTTGGCAGCCTGAAGTTCCTCCATAATTTCGGAGCGCGTCATGCCGGAGCCTTTTTTCGCAAGGGCGGTCACGATGGCAATGTGTTTCTCGGCGCGTTTGAAAAGCGATTTGTAGATTTTCCCGAACTCCCCTTTCAGTTCGGCATTGCGGCGGAAAAAGAGTGCTTCGATGTTTTGGCTGACGCTCTTATCTGTCTCAAAAAGAGACAAATAATAGGCTACGCCGCCTATCGCCATGTAACATTCCATGATTTCGGGACGCTCGTAGGGAAAGTTTCGCGCTTGGAAATAAAGCTCGGTTTCGTGAAGCGTGAAAGGCATCAAGTTGATTTGGTGTGTAACGCGGTTGTGCAGTCCCCCTCGCGCATTGATGACGTGGCTGAGCATCCACGAGGTGGCCGACCCACACACGATAAGCTTGATGTCGTTTCGGTAATAGGCCCAACTGTTCCAGAAATATTCCAAAGCGTCCACGAAGTGCGAGCCTGTGGAATCGAGCCAAGGCAACTCGTCGAAAAACAGGATTTTAGGCTCATCCGCGCCAAGACGTTCAATGTGTTGGCTCAGCATCCTGAAAGCCTCTGTCCAATCGGTGGGAAGGTCGGTTTCTGCACCGAAATCCGAAAGGGCATATTGGAAGTTGCTGAGTTGCTGCTTGGTGTCGGCCTTCTCCTTGCCGGTCATGCGAAAGGCGAATCGTCCCTCAAACATTTCCTTGACAAGGAAGGTCTTCCCGATGCGACGACGGCCATAGATGGCGATGAATTCCGACCGTGGACTTCCGATGTAACTGTTGAGCAGGCGTTTTTCCTCTTCGCGCCCGATGACATTTGTTTCCATTTCGTCTGAATTTTGGCGCAAAGTTACAAAAAATACTAGATTACGCCAGAAAATTGACATAAATTTTGGCGCAATCTGGTAAAAAATACGAGATTGCGCCAAAAATAATAGTGTTTTTGATGATAATCAAAACATTACATTATTTGCATTTTATCCACTTTCCCGCCTGCGTCGTGACTGCTCAATGGTTTATCTCCTCACCGCCACGCGGTTCGTATAGCATTCTCCGTCCGCAGCGGTGATGCGCAGCAGGTAAATCCCTTCAATCAATCCGCTCAAATCAATCTCATTCGTTCCCCGCACCGTCTTCACTAACTGCCCAAGGGTGTTGTAAACCTGCACCTCATCAGCTTCAATGCCTTCTGTCGTTACCCTGTTATCCTTGACAGGATTAGGATATACTGAAATTGTTTGAAAATTGTTTTCCTGTGGAAGACTTTGATATTGTGGATTAATGTAATCGCAATTATTCCAATAATAGCTGACATGACCTATTTCTGAATCGGAGTAGCATCTCAAATAACCACCCTCATTGGCATCAAAAGTCCAATGATCTTCAGGAAATAAATAAACGCCTACTGGCCCAATTCGTTCAATGACCCGAACCGTATAAGGTTGTTGCCCATACATATAATTCCCATATCCCCAATTAGAATCTTCTGCGTCAATAATATCAATGTATCTCAATTCTGTGCCATTGATGGTGACGGTTCCTTTCCCTTGTAGAACCATAAAACCAGCCGTATCGCCAACTATGTAATCTTGTTCAACAGGGACAGTCCAGAAGTCGCCAACATTTGCACCAAAATCAAACCATTTCATAAAGGATTGGTTCCGATATAGATAAACGACATCTCCAGAACACATTACAAACTCTGAAGGCCAATGATGCTCATAAACACCTTCTTCCCCTTGGATGAAAGGATCATCTAAATAAACCACTTGGTTTTTTTCAAGTTCCACGCAATTGAATCCATCTATAATAGTGTCTTTTGTTGCCTTGATGTTGACATAACCTTCCTCAAACATCCCATAATAATTATAATGCCACTCTGCACCAAGAGGAGCAAAAACAATGTCGCTTTTTTGGGCTGTCACCCCTCCCGCCATCAGCAGGAACGCAAGCAGGGTGTAAAACCTTGTTGTTTTCATTGTATTATAGTTTTGTAATTTTTGCAAAGATAATACTTTTTGATAACATGCAATCTGCTTTGATCTCCTTAATGATATTTTCATTCCTTAATCCACTTCCCACATTCCGCTTCTATGCCATTTGAAATCACCTTCCAAACATAAACACCCAAAGGCCAATCCGTTGCATCAATCGCCGTCACATGCTCCGTGAGGGCTTGACTGTGGACGAGCCTGCCGTTGGTGTCGTACACCTCGACATAAGCATTTGGCAGAGCCGTGCGGATATTGAACACATCTTTTCCGGGGTTGGGATAAACTGATGATAAAGCAACAGACTCGTTGCTTTCATCAACAGCTTCAATACCATCCTCGAACATCGGGATGTTGTAAGGTTCATAAACAGACACCCAATGCTTGTAAATTGAGGGATCTTCTTGCATATCCACCCAAGCATTGAGGGCATCCACCATGACATCGGTAGAAGTGGAGCCTACCATCACACTTGTTTCCAGTTGGCACGGACCTGTGGGCAAGAACTCTGCGCATTGGGCGACATCGCCCAAGGTAAGGCCGAACAAGCCAGCGTTTTCATAGTTGTTCCAAATATGGCCATAGCAGTTTTCCACAAGGCAGTCGTCCATGTTTTGGCCAATAATCGAGCCGCCATAAGTGGCTCTAATTAGCGAAATGCTCTCGGCAAAGCAGTTCCTCACCACTGCCTTATATCCGCCTGTTTGTGATTTTGGATCCGTTTCGTTAAAACAAGCCACTCCACCCAACGCATATCCGCCACCTACCATCTCCACTATATATCCATACCAGAAACAATTACTCACTTCAGCATTGGCATAACCGCCCTCCGATAGATTCATATAAACGACACCTCCTCCTTTCTCGCAAATATTCATCGCATCTTCTCCAAATACATAAGCACAATTTCTTACGATAGAATTGCGGTTCATGCCAACAATGCCTCCAAGGGTGGTTCCATCTCCGTTAATGCCCATCCGCATCTTGTTAATGCAACCATCCACCACAGAAAGAGAGTCTGCAAAACCTACAACCCCACCAACATAATGATCTTTCAAGAGAGGAATGACGGACATAAGATTGACAGTAAGCACTCCAGAATTGAGAGTGATGTCTTTTACCGTGGCATTGCGAATATATCCAAACAAACCAAAGTCAAAATTGGGATCCTCATCATCATTACCATCTGCATTGCAACCAATATATAAACCGTCAATGGTGTGTCCTCCTCCATCGAAAACACCTCTGAAAGGATGTTCTTGAGTACCTATTGGCGTGAAACGCAACTTCGCTATGGCTTCGAGGTTGATATCGCCTGCCAGTCTAATGGTGTGTCCATTAAAGTCGTTAGGACTACAGCCGTTCAGACCGTTCACCACACTAGGCAACCATGCCAAGCCTTCTGGAGTGGAGATCTCAACATCTCCGTTGTCATCAGCAGAATAGCCTTCTGGCTGATTAGTTACAGCGTCAATCCAAAATGGATATGAAGTGAAAGGCCAACTTCTATCAGACCTTTCTTTTTCCGTTCCGTCCACGCCTTGGGCATGGCACCATGTCGCCACAAGGAGAAATGCGGCAAAGATAAATGTAATTTTTTTCATATTTTGTTGATATTTAATTTGTTATTCCTTAATCCATTTCCCACACTCCGCTTCGGTCACTGAGCCTGTCGAAGTGCCGAAAACCACCTTCCAGAAATACATCCCCGAAGGCCAATTTTCTGTATTTATCGAAGTGACATTGTCGGTGATTTCCTGATTACAAACCAGTTTCCCAGTCAAATCGTAGATTTCCACGCGGGCATTGTAGGGCTGCCACATTGTGACAGCCGTACAGATATTCAGCACGTTGCCGCCCGGATTGGGATAAACAGCCACCGTTTCCCGACCAGTTTCTGCGACCGCCTCGATGCCGTCCTCAAACATGGGGATGTTGTAAGGGTCATACACGGGCTTCCAACGCTTGTAAACTGACGGGTCTTCCTGCGCGTCCACCCAAGCGTTGAGGGCATCCACCATCACGTCGGTCGAGATGCCGCCCACCGCCACCGTTTGCAAGAGCTGGCAGGGGCCTGTGGGCAGAAACTCGGCACATTCGGCAACCTCGCCCAAGGTAAGGCCGAACAAGCCAGCGTTTTCATAGTTGTTCCAAATATGGCCATAGCAGTTTTCCACAAGGCAGTCGTCCATGTTTTGGCCAATAATCGAGCCGCCATAAGTGGCTCTAATTAGCGAAATGCTCTCGGCAAAGCAGTTCCTCACCACTGCCTTATATCCGCCTGTTTGTGATTTTGGATCCGTTTCGTTAAAACAAACCACTCCACCCAACGCATAAGCCCCTCCAAGACATTCTAAGAAATATCCGTAAAAAAAGCAGTTGCAAATCTCTGCATCAGTATAGCCTCCTTCAGAAAGGTTCTTGAAGACGACACCTCCTGCACGGTCTCCCGCTCTCATCTCGGAGTCACAAACAAAAGCGCAGTTCCTGACCGTGGAATTGCGGTTCAGGCCGACCACACCTCCAAGGTTGTTCACATCCATGCCGCTGGAACATAGAAAGGTTTTGACAACGCAGCCATCCACCAACGACAATGAATCGGCAAAGCCGACCAAGCCTCCATCGTAATATTGCTCAAAATCAGGCCCAAAAACGAGGTGGCGAAGGTCAAGCCAACCTGAATTGACAGTAACATCCTTCACAACACCATGGCAAACATATCCAAAGAATCCATAATCAAGATTGGTGTCTTCATTACTTATTCCTTGATTCAGCCCAATGTATAAGCCATCGATGATGTGCCCGCCGCCATCGAAAGTGCCTTTGAAAGGATGCTCACGACTGCCAATGGGCGTGAAGCGCAACTGAGCCACGGCATCAAAGTCGATATCGGTAGTCATTCTCACGGTGCGTCCATCGAAATTGTCAGGCGCGCAGCCGTTCAGCCCGTTCACCTCGCTCACCAGCCATGCCAAGCCTTGCGGCGTGGAAATCTCCACATTGCCGTTGGCGTCGGTCATGTAGCCTTCTGGCCGTTGGGTGACGGAATCAACCCAAAACGGGAAATTTGTGTCGAGCCAAGGGTCTCTTCCACCCCTCCTTGCGTTTTCCGTTCCGTCCACGCCTTGGGCATGGCACCATGCCGCCGAAAGGAGCAAGGCGAGCATCAGAACCGTTTGTTTCAAGACTTTCATTTTGACATCATTTTTGATTTGCGCCTACAAAAATATATCAAAATTCCGCCAAAAAACAACCCGAAGGGCCAAGTACAGGTTTTTGTTTTTAATTGTATTTGATAATCAACAAATTACAAGAAAGATGTACGGGTTTTTCTCAGTCTGTAAGGGCTGAAATCGGGTCAAAACCGACCTTTTTCTTGATGTTGGAGCGGTATTTTTGGGCTGTGTTTTCGGTCAGGCCGAGAAGGTCGGCTTCTTCCTTGACGCGGAATTGCAGGAAGGAAAGGACGATGATACGCCGCTCGGTCTCGTTCAGGTTGGGGCAGGCGGCTTTCAGCCGCTCCACGGCCTTTGGATAGGCAGCCTCAAACTCGTCGAGGATGCGCTGCAGCCGGTCTTTGACGCGCGATTGGTAGATGACCATCACGCGCTGTTGCAGCATCTCCTTTTGCTGGCCTGTGATTTGTCCCAACTCGACTTCCAGCAGGCGTTGTGCCTCGCGAAGCCTCAGCACCTCGATTTCCTTGTTTTTCCGGTAGCGGGAAACAAAAAGCAACGTCAGCAGCAATGCGATGAACAGCAAGGCAATCAGCAAGTAAAGCCTCGTGCGTTTCATCTGATGCTCGTTGTCTTTATTCTGAAGCTCCATCTTGAGGTCGTACTCCTCTTTGACTTTGGCGACGGCCATCATCTCCGAAACGTCGTCATGATCCATGCCAAGGTACAGATTGACGTAATGCAGCGCTTTTTCGTTGTCGCCTAAAGCAAGATATGATTGATAAAGATAGTGTGCGGCTTCGCTTTTCCACAGCGACCTCGGCATTTCATAGACTTGCTTGGCGTAATAGATGCAGGAGTCGTATTGGTGCAGCTCGCAATAAGCATAGGCAAGGACATCCATGACATCGGATTTGTACTTTGTAAGCGTGTCGCCTAAGATGTCGAGGCTTTTTTTGCTTTCTGCAACTGCTTTTAGGAGCAATGTTTTCGCCTCTGTATCATCCTCATAAAGATGGTTCTCCAGCATGTTCTTATAAAGCCTCGCCAACAGGGAATGGTATAAAGCCATGTCTTCGCGGTTGCCTCTTTTTTCTGCCGACAGGTATCCCCTTTCGAAATACTTGAAACTGCTGTCGGGCTCATTGAGTCTCATATAGGACAATCCCAAACCGTATGCCGTGGTTGTATGCATCGTGTATAGATGGTTATCGTAAAAAAAGGCTTCCGTCGGCTTCAAGTAACGGATGCTTTCCCAATAGTAATGGCTCTCAGCGTACGCCATGCCCAACCTCATGGTGATTGAGTATTTAATATTGTCAATGACGTTCTGTTCAGTAGTTGGTTTTGGAGAGTACGAAACGAAGCGCTCATCCACGTGACGGCAGCACTCAATGCTTTGGAGTGCCTTTAGTTGATAGTCGAGTACGAACTTGACGCCTTTTCTGGTCATCAAGGCATCAAGGGAGATGGTCCAATAGGTAATGGCTTCAAGAAATTGGTCCTTGCCATTGGCGAAATAGTTCTCGGCTTCATGGAGTAGCGAATCCGTCTCGGCCCCGACTTTCCATTGGAGCTGATTGGTTCGCGCCTTCAAGAGGCAGTGATGCGCACGTTCTTTCTCGGAAAGCACCGAAATATCGAGCGTGTCGAGGATTCGGGCGGCGCTGTCGGGCTTTGGTTGGTAGAATTGTTCTATGCGATAAAGCACGTCCTCCTCGGGCGGCGGCGCTTCGTGTTTGGCGCAGGCGACCAAAAGGAAACATGACAATAATATGTGCAACCATGGCTTCATGGCTGCAAAAATAAGAATTTTTTGAATGTGATTTACTCTTCACCCACTTCTACACCTGCATCGTGACTGCTCTATGTTTTATCTCCTCACCGCCACGCGGTTCATATAGCATTCTCCGTCCGCAGCGGTGATGCGCAGCAAATAAATCCCTTCCATCAAGTCGCTGACATTGATTTCGTTAGCGTTTTGTACGGTTTTCACCAATTGGCCAAGGGCGTTGTAGACCTGCACCTCGGCAGCCTGGATGCCTTCAATTATAACTTTCCCTTTGGCTGGATTGGGGTATATCGAAACGTGCTGAAGGTCTTGCTTTTGAACCGATGTTTCATCAATATAGCAAGTGTTGTATTCTGGGTTCTCAAAGACCTGCTCACCATCTTTGTATTCGCACAGCAAATTATTCTCACAATCATAGTAATCCAAATATCCTATAGGGAAATTGTTCGGGAAAATGCCCTCACGGAAAGTCAAAGCATCATGCCACGGAAGATAAGGAAGAACAAAACGTATCACTTTCCTTCCGTTTTCGAAAGACACGCTTTCTACGACAGACGGATGCGCCATCCCCCAACTGTCAATATGATAGAAAGTGTCGCCTACTGTCAATGTCATGTCGCAAAGCAACACTTCTTCCTCGTCAATCATGGGGAAATAGCGATATAGTCTTCCCGTCGAGGTTTCTTCGCGAAAATATAACTCTGCATTTTCAAAAAAGAATCCTCTGGGGGTAGCATGAAGATAATCGTGTCCGTTGACGTGGACCGTGTCGGCAGTATTGATTTCCATATAGCCAGTGGTGACCCAGTCAATACAGTATTGGAGCACATTCAATCGAGTGGAATCTGTTCCAAAAAAGGATTCATACTCTTGTGCTTGCATCGTCGCCCCTCCCGCCATCAGCAGAAGCGCAAGCAGGGTGTAAAGTCTTGATGTTTTCATTGTACAGTTTTTTTATTGTTACTTGTTTTCTTGTCGTCGCTTGTCGTCACTGCGAGGAACGAAGCAGTCCATACTGTGGGTTAACTCTCTGGATTGCTTCACTGCGTTCGCAATGACGCGATGCGTGTCAAACGCAATGACGCGATGCGCGTCACTGCAAAACTATAACAAAAAACTGACAAAAAACCAATGGGGATGGCCAATTACAGATTTTTCTCAATAACCAATATTGACAATCAAATAGTTAGCACCATTTGAGTACAGATTTTTTCAGCCCAAAAGCGGTGAAATCGGGTCGGAACCCGCCGTTTTTTTCAGGTTGGAGCGGTATTTCATCACCGTGTTTTCGCTCAGATTGAGCAGCACGGCCTCCTCCTTGATGCGGAAACCCATGAAGTTGAGCACGGCCACCGTGCGCTCGTTTTCGTTGAGGTCGGGATAGGCCGATTTCAGTTTTTCCATAGCTTGGGGATAGGCAGCATCAAACTCGGCCATGATGCGCTTCAATTTGTCTTTTTCCTCCGACTTGTAGATGACATTCGTCCGCTTGAGCAACAAGTCTTGCGAATGTTGTTCGGCAGTCTCCAAGTCGGATTGCAACTGGTGTTGGGCTTCTTGGAGTTGGTTGGTTTCGGTCTCTTTTTTGCGTCTATAGACATAGACAAACGCACCCAAGAGCAGCAAGCCTGCCAACGACACGGCCAGCATCCAATAAAGTCGGTTGCTCTTCCGTTGGTGCAACACTTCCTGTTGCTGCAGCTCCTCTTGCTTCTCGAATTCGTCTTTCACCTCGGCCATGTCCTTCATGTGCGCCTCGGGATGCTCCATGGCGTGCAACATGTCGGCAAAAACGACCGCTTTTTTCTCATCGCCCAAGGCCTTGCACGACTCATAAAGCCGTTTGTAAAGTGCATAATCCTCAAACAGCCTGTCGTTGGCCTGTGCCACTTCGATGGCCTGCTCCCCATAATAGAGGCAAGAATCGTATTGCTTCATATTGTAAAATGTCTCCGAGAGTCCTTCAAGCAATAACTGCTTGACGTAGCCATAACCATAATCCGCAGTGTCAGTCAAGCAAGCAAAGCCTGCATAAGTCTCTTCAATGGCTTTGTCGAGAAAACTTTGGCGTTCCTCTTCCGACGCATAATGATTCCCGCTAACCCTGAAATTGTAATAGCTTGCAATACTATGATGCATGTCTGCCACATCATCGGCATAGCCAAGGGCTTCGGCTGATAGCAGCGCATTCTGGAAATAGACCAAGCTACTGTCGAATTCCTGCATGAGGAGATAAGAATAGGCAAGCGCAGTCGACGAACTCTCCCTGTTGAAGTGGTCCTCCCTCTTGGCAAAGTAGGCATCGGCGAGCCGCAAAGGAGGGATGGCATCTGCAAAATAAACCGATGCGGTATAGGTCATGCCGAGTTCAAGGTAGATGAAATGTTTGAGATCGTCAATCACCGTCTGCTCATCGGTAGGTTTTGTCGAGAACCGCACCAAGCGTTTGTCCACATGACGGCATTCTTCGATGCTTTGCTTGGCTTTCAGTATGGCATCGAGCGAGATCTGTTTGGGCTGCTGCATGTTGGTTGCCTTGTTGGCCATAAGCCAATAGGTCCAAGCCTCGTAATACTTGTCGTTGTCACCTACAAACTGGTTTTCAGCCACTTTCAGCAACGAATCAAGCTCCGCGCCATATTGTTTCCTGTTGTTGACAAGCAATGCCCGCAACAAAGAACAGTGCGCCCGTTCCTTCTCCGAAAGCACCGAAACATCCAGCGTATCGAGGATTTGCATGGCGCTGTCGGGCTTTTGCTGAAGGAAACACTCCACGCGATAGAGCATGTCCTCTTCGGGCGGCGGTGCTTCGTGTTTGGCGCAGGCGGCCAAAAGGAAACATGACAATAATATGTGCAACCATGGCTTCATGGCTGCAAAAATAAGAATTATTTGAATGTGATTTACTTCTTCACCCACTTTCCCGTCTCAGCGAGGGCCGTTGAGCCTGTCGAAACGCTGGCCTTGTAAACCTTCCAAACATAAACGCCCAAAGGCCAATCCATTGCATCAATCGCTGTCACGTTCTGCGTGAGGGCCTGGCTGTGGATGAGCCTGCCGTTGATGTCGTACACCTCGACACGGGCGTTTTGGAGATCCGTGCGGATGTTCATGCAATTGTTGCCAGGAGACGGGTAAACCTCCGTACATTCAGCAGTCTCCTCGCTCACCCCATCCACCGACCAATACACCCGCACGAAATACTCAAATTCGTTGTACTTCGAACGTGCCGGGGCAGAATAGCAGTCGATGGCTTGGTAATAGGCCACCACTTTATAAAGATAGAAGGTCTCGTCCTCTAATGAGGTGTTGTCGGTATAAGATGTGGAGCCAGCACCCAATGTCTTGATTTTCTGCCAGTTCATATCGGCTTCTTTGGTGCGGTAGACATAATACCCCGACAAGCCCGTGTTGGGTTGCGGCGTTTCCCAAGTGAGTTTCACCTTGTTGCTGTTCGTCATCTCAAACCAAAGGTTTCGGGCAGGCTGGCACCCCTCGCCCACCGTGGCACAAGCCTCGTTGGTCGGGTCGCTCTCCCCTCCTTCGCAAAAGGCAGTCACATAGTAACAGTTGCCGCCAAAGTTTGGTTCTTCGTCGACAAACCCCGTTTCCTGACCCAATACCGTAACCAACAAAGTTCCATCGCGATACACGTTGTAATACCCTGCTTCGGCTGAATCGAACCAATCCAACACGACATGGTCATCCTCCGCGAAAGCATACAATTCGATAGGCGCACCGCAATCCGTGCCATTGCCGCAGCTGTTGTTCGTTTGCAGGAAAATCCCGTCAGGCAAATCGGCAGGCGCACCCGAATAGGAATAAACAACCTGATTCTCAGCATCCTTAATCACGAAGCTCACATCACTGACGGAGCTATTGCCATTCATCCAAGCCCACGAAACGCGACCCAAAGGCACCTCGACATGAAGCGTCTCGCTCGAAGCGTTTGCCGAAACGGTGGCATACACCTGCGAAGCATTGTTAATCACCTGAATGGTAGCCCCTTGCCAACCTGTGAAAGAAGTTGTGCCAGCCACCACCGTCCATGTGCAACTGGGACCAAAGCGCACTTCCTTTTGCGAAGCTATCAATCCTTGAACGCCATCGTTGACCGCATACACCTGATAGTCAAAAAGTCCGTAATGCGGCACTTCGTCGGTGATTTGCATCGTTGCGCCCGGGGCGACGTTGTCTTCGGTATAGACCACCACCCCATTGCGCTTGACCACGATTTGGTCGATATGGCTCAAATTGCTGTTGTTCAGCGTCTTGTTTGGATTTGTCCAATGCAGATTGGCGCTATACGACTCATCAGAAAGCGGCTCAACCGCGAAATCGGTGGGTGCCTTTGGTGTCGCATTATACACTGGCAGCGGCCTGACGTTAGCCACCATTTCTTGGCTGATGTTCCAATTCTGGTTGTAGGTCTGGAGGTTGTCGATGCTGAAATAGCCGTCCAAAACACCGCCCCAACTCCAGTTGATGTGGAACAAGCCGTTGCTGTCATACCCATCGCAGATGAACGAATGGCCCTGACTGCCACCGTCTTTCCCTGAATACAAGATCGGGATGGCGGCATCCAAGGCATCATACATGATGGCCACCCATTCGTCGTAGGGGTAATCATCCCTCACCAAGTTTTGCGATGGACCATAGCCGAAATAGGAACTCAATGCTGCCGGTATATCCCTTTGGAACGCGCCACTGGCATAGGCGCCGTAAAACATGTTGACGCTCACCCCACAATGGTACATGGCCGTGGCCAAATATGGGTTATCGCCCTGCAACGACTCCGGCATTTCGTCCCAAAGATAGGTAGTCGCGCCAAAGTCGGCGGACAGATTGCCGTAGGGCGGGCAGTTGTAACTATGCGAGCCTGTGCCCTGCTGCGGATGGCTCCAATACTTCATCACCTGCGCCATCGAAGTGGCGACGCAACCCGCCAAGGCACTTCCGCAAGGGCCATCTTCGTCCTTCGGACAAGCGGCGTTGTAATAACATTCCTGGTCCCAATGGGTGGCAATCAAGGGTGCCACACTTCCGAGTTTTGTGGTCTGTGTCGTGCCGCAACGTTCAAGGTTTTCCCATTCCTGGGCAATCACGAAATCGGCTTTTTCAAGGTTTTCTTCCGCAAAATCAACGGATTGACCGTAGCCGTCAAGGAAATAGCCCAAGCCAGATGGAATGTTGCTTTCGTCGAATCGGCCCGTTTCGGAATAGCCGAGAATCGGGCTGGTCTGGTCGCAGGCCGAAACGATGACGAAACCGTCCGTGGTACCGTTAAAGATATGGAACGAAGGATGGCCTTTTTCGGAAATGCCCGTATAGACCCACTCCAACTGAGCATTGTTCTTGAAATTGGCCTCGACGAACTTCGCGCCCAAGGCCTTGGCGCGCTCAACGCTGACCGTTCCGCCCAGCAGCGGCGCCGAGGCCATCAGCAGAACGGTAAGCATACCGTAGAATCTGTTGTTTTTCATTTTATCTTGTTTTTAATTGGTTTATTTTTGTCTTTTCGCTTTGCGTCACTGCGAGGAACGAAGCAGTCCAGACTTTGGGTTAACTCTCTGGATTGCTTCACTGCGTTCGCAATGACGAGACGGATAACGCATTTTTTATTCTTTAACCCATTTTCCAGTCCCAACAAGCATCGCTAAGCCTGTCGAAACGACTTTCCAGAAATACATTCCCGAAGGCCAATCCTCTGTAACGACAGTCGTAGAATAGCCCTGAATTTGTCGCTCAAACATCATTCTTCCGTTGAGGTCATAAACCACCACGAAAGCGTTCTCATAATTCGTCATGATATGCAGCACCTCCTTGCCCGGGTTGGGATAGACACAACTTGAGGCGGTTTCTTCATCAATGGCATCCCAATCGGGGGCTTCGAGGGCACCGAAGTCGATACGGCCATTGATCACGCGAGGATTGCCTGCAAAATCGGTTTCGGGATAATACTGGCTCATATTGGTGGCACCCACGTTAAGGCAAGGCGACGTCTCAAGCAAAGCCCAATGGGTTGCTGTTGTTGAATGGTCATATTCCGAGCCAATCCCTTCCGTGGGTTGGACAAATTGCGGATCCTCACAAATCGATCCCTCGTTGCCATCGGCACAACTGACGCAATTGCTGAAAATGGTCGGGTCGGGATGGCTTGGATCCATTCGTTCAAAATGTATTTGCGGCATATTCAGCGGCAAAAAATCGTACTCTTCGTTACCATACACGATGTTGTTGTAAATCTTTTGCTGGCCATTGGTCCAAACGCCAGAGCCACGACCGTTAAGGAACCCCTCGCTTTGGTTGTTGACAATCGTGTTGTTGTAATAATGCGAATAGTTGGGGGCCGTGGTACCCAGCACGGGCGAATAACCGTCGTTGTTGACGATGATGTTGTCGTGCAAGCGCCCCACGCCTTCCCAACCGAGGTACAACGTGCTGCCGTGGTTGCCGTGGATGTAGTTGTTGTAGACCTGCGGCCCTGATGCCGACAGCGACAATTCGCCAACGTGCATATCAAGAGCAGTTCCATGATGCCCCGAGTTGTTGTAAAACTCGCAATCGTGCACGGTGAAATGCCGCAAGCCGCCCAACGTAGCACTCGCGCCCCACCACGCATAATTGCCGTGGAAAGTGCAATGCTCGATAAGTACGCTACCCGGATTGAGCACATACATGGCACCACCGCCGCTCCCTGACGGCGAACTGGTGTTGTGGTCGTTGCGGTTTTGCGAAAAACGGCAATGGGCGAAATGGCAAAACTTCTTGTTTCTCACCTCGACTCCCGCGCCAAATCGCTCAGCCTCAGGTGCGCCCGTGACAATCTTTCCAAACTCGACCTCGCAAAACTCCATGACCACAGTGTCCTGCGCATTGCTTTGGTCGGAAAGCAAATGGATGCCATGCCACCCCGATTCCGCCGTGGGATTGTAGAAGTCGGTGGTGTCGCGTGCAGTAAACACAATGGCGTATTTGTCCATTCCTTGGGCGAAAAACGAGCCGTTGTGGACCTTGATGCGGTAATAGCCTTCGGCAATCACCCAAGTGCCCTTCGTAATGGTGAGGCGCGAAAGTCCAGTCTCGTCAGGTTCGATGTTGACATCGCCCATCAATTTCACCGTGTCGGCATCCCAAAGCACTGCGCCCTGGTATTCGCCCGACACCTCAATGGTTTGCGCCGACAGCGTGACCGCCAAAAGCAAAAGCGCAAACAGGGTGTGAAGTCTAATCTTTTTCATTGTACTTATGAATTATAGGTTTGTTTCTCTTCCGTACTTGTCGTCACTGAGGGGCATAAGCAGTCCAGACTATTGGTTTTCGGAAAACTTGTTCCCTGGATTGCTTCGTCGTGCCTCCTCGCAATGACGCGATGCGTGTCGAACGCAATGACGCAATGCGCGTCGATGCAAAACTATAACAAAAAATTGCCAAAAAACCAATGGGAAAGGCCGACTACAGATTTTTTTCAATAGCCAATATTGAAAACCAAATAGTTAGCACAATTTGAATACAGATTTTTTCAGCCCAAAAGCGGTGAAATCGGGTCGGAACCCGCCGTTTTTTTCAGGTTGGAGCGGTATTTCATCACCGTGTTTTCGCTCAGATTGAGCAGCACGGCCTCCTCCTTGATGCGGAAACCCATGAAGTTGAGCACGGCCACCGTGCGCTCGTTTTCGTTGAGGTCGGGATAGGCCGATTTCAGTTTTTCCATAGCTTGGGGATAGGCAGCCTCAAACTCGGCCATGATGCGCTTCAGCTTGTCTTTTTCCTCCGACTTGTAGATGACATTCACCCGCTTGAGCAACAAGTCTTGCGAGTGTTGTTCGGCGGTTTCCAAGTCGGATTGCAACTGGTGTTGGGTCTCGCGGAGCACTGTCGCTTCCATCTCCTTTTTCTTGCGGTAACGGTTGACGAACAGCCACAACAGCAACAAGGCAATGACGAGCAGTGCAATCAGCAGATAGAGTTTCAATCGATTGGTTTGGTGCTCGTTCTCAACACGTTGCAACTCCATTTGGCGATCATATTCGTCTTTTACTTCGGCTACACTTTTGCCACTGCGATCGTATTTTTGCCTCGAATCCATATACTTCTCCGCATACCATATAGCACTATCCATTTGGCCCAAAGCCTCGTAAGACTTGTAAAGATACATATTGGCATTCATCTTCCACACCTCCAATCCATATTGATCCACAGCTTGTTGCGCAAAATATATGCATGAATCATATTGCTTCAGCTCAAAATAGGCATGGGCCAATCCGTCTATCACACTTGCCTTGAATTTGGCTGTTTGGTCATCCAAAATCCTTAAGGCGCTTTTCTCCTCCATAATGGCCTCCCGCAACAACTGGGGTCCGTCCTCACTTTCTGTTCGCTTTTGCTTCTCGTAACGATAAAGCGCATTCAAGGCGGCAGAACTGTGGCAAGCGGCCAACTTTTGGACATCACCCGTCATTTCGGCTGAGTGAAAGCCCTTTTCAAGGTACATCGCACTACTGTCATATTCCTTGAAACGAAGGTATAACTCGCTAATCATGAGCGCAGTATAGCAATGTTGGTCAAACCATTGACGTTCTGACAAGGATTGCTCGGCCTCTTTCAGCACCTCCATAGCTTCCGTATGGTAACCGAAGTCGCCGTAGGCCGACCCAAGACCACTATAGATTTTGTATTTCAAGCGGTCAATCACATCTTGTTCTGTGGTGGGAGTAGGCTTAAAACGTACCAACCGCTCGTCAACATGCTTGCATTGGTCGATGCTTTGCTTGGCTTTCAAAAAGTTGTCGATACAAAGCCACCGATGCTGAGGCGATGAACGGTAGGCATAGCCTTTGGCATAATACGACCATGCCTCAAAATACTTGTCGTCGCCACCAGCAAACTCATTGTCAGCCACTTGTAGAAGCGAGTCTATTTCAGTGTCATAAAACCTTATGTTGTACAAAACTTCCAATTGCAACAAGCAATAATGCGCCCGTTCCTTCTCCGAAAGCACCGAAACATCCAATGTATCAAGGATTTGCATGGCGCTGTCGGGGTTTTGCCGAAGGAAACACTCAACACGATAGAGCATGTCCTCTTCGGGCGGCGGTGCTTCGTGTTTGGCGCAGGCAGCCAAAAGGAAACATAACAATAATATGTGCAACCATGGCTTCATGGCTGCAAAAATAAGAATTATATGCAAATTGTAATCTACGAGGTATTAAAAAGTCAGAAAACCAAGATGAATCAAGATGAATTTTGAGGAAATGGAATTTTTTAAAGTCTATAATTATGAGATTTTGGAATAAAATAGAAGATTAATTTGTGAGAATTTGGAATTATATGTATCTTTGCAGCATAAAAAAAATGATTATGAAAGAAAAAAGAGTGTTTAAACGTAAGATTTATAGCAAATTATTGGAATGGAAACAAGAAGAGGACGGAAAGAGTGCCATTTTGGTGAAAGGGGCGCGACGTATCGGGAAGTCAACCATTGTTGAGGAGTTCGCCCGTAACGAATACAAATCGTATATGCTGGTTGATTTTTCGGAAGCATCACTGGAGGTGAAGTCGCTTTTCAATGACTTGATGGACTTGAATTACATTTTCCTTCGGCTCCAAGCCATCTACAATGTAGTGCTTGAAAACCGTAAGTCTGTCATCATCTTCGATGAGGTGCAGGAGTGTCCTCTGGCTCGTCAGGCCATCAAGACGCTGGTAAAAGACCATCGCTATGACTACATTGAGACTGGTTCTCTCATTTCAATCAGAAAGAATACAGAGAATATTATCATTCCGAGCGAAGAAACCAGCATCGAGATGTATCCGATGGACTACGAGGAGTTCCGTTGGGCTTTAGGCGACGAAGCCACCGTGCCGTTATTAAACCAATTCTACGAGAAACGAATGCCGTTAGAGCAGGCTCTCCGTAAGTCGATGCGTGACTTCAGGCTGTATATGCTGATAGGTGGAATGCCTCAAGCTGTGAACGAATATCTCAACACGAACAATTTGAGCCGTGTCGACAAAGAGAAGCGTAAAATAATCAACCTGTATCTGGAAGACTTCCTTAAGATTGATCCTTCTGTCCGCGCTTCACGTCTATTCCGCGCCATCCCGTCTGAGTTGAGCAAAAATGCCTCACGTTATCAAGTAGGGAGCGTGCTGAACGACAGCGAACGCAAAAATCTGGATGAGGTGTTAGAGAAGATGCGTGACAGTATGACGGTGAATTTTGCTTACCACTCAAACGACCCCAATGTAGGCTTGTCTTTGAATTGCGACATGAGCCAGTACAAAATGTTTGTGGGCGATACCGGCCTGTTTGTGACACTAGCATTCTGGGACAAGGATGTTACAGAGAATGTGATTTACGAAAAACTGCTGAGTGACAAGTTGCCGGCAAATCTGGGTTATGTTTATGAGAACATCGTTGCGCAGATGCTGACAGCCAAAGGAAACAAACTGTTCTACCACACTTGGCCTACGGAAAGCGGCAAGCACAACTATGAGGTTGACTTCCTGTTGTCACGTGGCACCAAGATATGGCCTTTAGAGATAAAATCGTCAGGCTATAAGAGTCATGTTTCGTTAGATGCTTTCTGCAAGAAATACTCAGATCGTATAGGAGAGCGATTCTTGGTATATACAAAGGATTATTGCCGTGACAAGGAAACCACTTTACTGCCTGTCTTGATGACAATGTTTTTATAATTCAACTTATTCCTTCACCCACTTCCCCGTTTCTCTAAGGATTGTTGAACCCGCCGAAGGGCCGCCCACCGAAGTATAAACCTTCCAAACATAAACACCCAAAGGCCAATCTGTTACATCAATCGCTGTCACGTTCTGCGTGAGGGTTTGGCTGTGGACGAGCCTGCCGTTGGTGTCGTACACTTCTATGCGGGCGTTCTGCAAGGCCGTGCGGATGTTGAGTGTGTTGCGGCCTGGGTTGGGATAAACGCTTTGCGACGTCTGAGTTATGGATTCTTCCACACCCAAAGGGTCATCGGTGACATAGGCCCAAATCATGAATTGGAGTTGTTCAAACGGCCCATAATTGGCGACATCAGCCCACTTGTTTTCCTCCATTTGCACCCAACGGGCATTGGGATCGGGGTTGTCGTCGTAACTAAACGCAGCCGAATAGGTCTCTGTCATGTCGGTCTCGGAGAAGACAATCCACAGATGCTTTGTAATATCAAGTTCAACGGGGTTGTCCAAGACAATATCGGTAAGGCCTTCGTTGCCTGTCGGAGCAAAGACCTGCTCGTCAAGTAAGGTAAGAGGCATGAACTCGTTGCCATAGTAAACTCCCAAGATCAAGTTTCCCATGATATAATAGTTTTCATACAAGGCCACTCGGGTCAAGGTGAACCCGTCGTAGGACTGCAGGACAGAAGGCGGGAACGACACCGCCCATGAGAAAGGAATCTCATAAGGGCTATAGGCAAGGTTGCTGCCATACACTTCGTTGCCATAATGAAGCCAGGCATCTTGTACGGAAACGACAGTTGGCTGTTTGAAAGGAAGAGCATCAGGCGCCTTATGGCACGCAAACAGGTTAGTTGGCTCATCCATGTTGCATTGTTCCTGGGCTTGCATCGTCGCTCCTCCCGCCATCATCAGGAGCGCAAGCAGGGAGAAAAATTTTGTTGTTTTCATCTTATTATTGTTTTATCCATTTTCCGTTTTCAACTTCTTTGTTGCCTGTATAAACCTTCCAAACATAAACGCCTTTGACCCAATCCGTTGCATCAATCGCTGTCACGTTCTCCGTGAGGGCTTGGCTGTGGACGAGCCTGCCGTTTATGTCGTACACCTCCACGCGGGCGTTTGGCATTGTGGTGCGAATATTGAGCGTGCTACCACCTGGATTGGGATAAGCTGTGGCCACGGCGAGTCCATGCAAATGGGCTTCCTCGACACTCACGAAATCCTCTGGCGTGATTTTGTAGATGCAATAGTCGCGATAATCCGTTACGGTATTCCTACGTGTTGCGTAAACAAGGCAGCCTCCATCGGGACAAAATTCGATAGTATTGGGGATAACATGATAACCCGTGGGTTTGAAATAAATCTCATGCTGTTTGTTCAGGAACTCATCCGTTTGGGCCACATACAAATTATCATTGATATTGCTGCCAGCAAAGCTGACGTCCATCCAACCCATCATATACACGGTGCCGTCGGGACTGAATGCCATGCCATAACCTTCGTCGCTCATCCGAGGGTTGATGATGCCCCAGTCCCAATTCAATACGTCAAAACCCTCGTCGAAAACCCTCATGAAGACATCCAAATCGCTTCTTGACTTGTTTTCCGCCTTTGCAGCATCTTTGCTCAAAGGGCCTTCACATCCAATTGAATAAGTCAACCTGTTGTAAGGATTAAGTCGGACAAAGTGAGGACACTCGAAATTGCCTATCCACCCACTGATGTAGGGATGCGATTCGTAGACCTTCCCCGCGTCTTCCACTACGGCAATCGTGTTGAGGTCTTCGTCCAATGTGTAACAATTAACTTTGTATGGCCCGGGCTCCCTCAAAATAATGCGACAACCCAATGAGTCGGGGGCTGAGAAAAACTGGTTCGTCAAAGAGAAGGGTATGGAATCGAAAATCCGCTCTCTCACAAAGTTGCCTTGGCTGTCAAACTTGACCAAATGCATGGCTTCCCTGTCGTTGACATACCAAACGCTGTCAACAGGATAGGAAATCAACAAACTACCGTCCTTTGAGAACACGGAATGAACCATTTCCGAGTAGAGAAAAGAATTGTCAGGATGGTTGAAGTCGAGCCCTTCCCATTGACAAGGATAATAGGTCCACGACAAGTCTTCGGGATCCAGTTCAATCACACAAAGCATGGGCAAGGTGTCGTTGTCATCCACCCGAAACTTGGCATAGCGGAACTTGCCGTTGTAAAAGCCGCCATGCCTCCATTGGCTCATCTTGTAAGGGATAGGGGCCTCGGCAAGTATATCGCCATTATAAGCCATTTTCAGCACCTTACAATTCTCTTCTTGGTTTCCGCCAAAAGCCAAAAAAGTCTTATCGTTATAATTCCTTATGGTGTTGAACCAAACGGAATCAGATTCGTAAATCGTTGTGAGATCCGAGGGATACTCTTGCGCTTGCACCGCCGCCCCTCCCGCCATCAGCAGGAGCGCAAGCAAAGCGTAAAGTCTTGGTGTTTTCATTGTACAGTTTTTTTTATTGTTACTTGTTTTCTTGTCGCCGCTTGTCGTCACTGCAAAACTATAACAAAAAACCACTAAAAATACAACCCAAAAGGCCAAGTACAGATTTTCGTATTAACTCATCTTGATAATCAATGCGTTGCAAGAAAAAAGTACAGATTTTTCTCAGTAGGTCAGAATGGAAAACGAGTCAAAATCAACTTTTTTGTTGAGCTTGGAGCGGTATTTTGCCACCGTGTTTTCGCTCAAGCCGAGCAGTTCGGCCTCTTCTTTGATGCGGAAACCGAGCAACGACAAAACTACAAGATTGCGCTCCGTCTTGCTCAGGTCGGGATGGCCGTTTTTCAGGTTCTCCAAGGCATGAGGATAGGCGGAATCGAACGCTTCGAGAATACGTTTCAGTTTGTCGTCCTTGTCGTCTTTATAAATGGCCAATGCCCGTTGCTGCAACAATTGCATGGATTGTTGCGCGGCATGGTCCAACTCCAATTGCAACTTCAGCTGTACCTCGCGCGACTTCAGGATTTCAAGCTCCTTGGCTTTCCGATAGCGAAACGCCAAGACAATCACCACAAGCAAGATGGTTAGCAGCAAAGCAATCCAAAGATAAAGCCTATACCGCCTTATTTGCTGTTCGGCTTGCACCTTGTTGATTTCCATTTGTTTCTCGTACTCACCTTTCACCTCGGCAGCAGATTGTCGGTTTTCAATCTCTTCTTGTTGTGCAGCAATCAGTTTTTCCGCAAAAAAAATGGCTTTTTCGTTGTCGCCCAATGCCCTGTATGAGTAGAACAGCCATTTGCATAGCAAACCGCCTTGTTCGTGACGGTCGGGCATTTCGTACGCTTGTGTCCCATAATAGATACACGAATCGTATTGATGGAGTTCGTAATAGGCTTCAGTCAGGTTTTCAACCAGCCCTTTTTTGTGAATGCTTTCGATGGTATCGCCCAAAAGCGCCAATCCCTTGCGACTTTCCGCTATCATCCGACGCAACAGCGCTTCGCGTTCTTCGTCGTTTGAATAAGCCTGTTTCTCAACCCGTTGCATACAATAAAGGGAAAGACAGCCATAAAAAAAGACGCAGTCATTGAAGCTGCCAAAGGCTTGTGCATCACGCAATCCGTTTTGGAAACACACAAGGCAACTGTCGTATTTCTCCAAAGCGAGATAAGACATGCCTAAAGGGAATGTGCACACCATATATTGCTCATGATTCTGTGTTTCAGCATAATACTTTCGCGCCGCCTGCAAATGCTCAATGGATTCCTTGTGATAGCCGGTGCTCCCGTATGACATGCCTAATTTCTGATGGATGGCATATTTGACCTTGTCAATTTTCTCTTGTTCGCCAATCGGAGGCTCAGAATAGCGCAACAAACGCTCATCAACATGGTCGCACTGCTCTATGCTTTGCATGGCCTTCTGCCTGTAGTCGAGGGTGGTCTGTCTGGCTCCGCCCTTCGACAAATTCAGTCTGGCAAGCGACAGCAAAGTCATGGTCTCATAATACTTGTCTTGGCTTCCAACAAAATAATCCTCAGCCACTTGCAACAAAGAATCGACTTCCGAGTCATATTGATTCTTCAATTCTTTCACCCACATACGCACCAGGCAATAATGCGCCCGTTCCTTCTGCGAAAGCACCGAAACATCCAATGTGTCAAGGATTTGCATGGCGCTGTCGGGATTATTTGGGTAGAAACACTCCACGCGATAGAGCATGTCCTCTTCGGGCGGCGGCACTTCGTGTTTGGCGCAGGCTACCAAAATCCCGAAAATCAGGAAAGCTATGTTTCGAAGAAATTTCATGCGGCAAAGATAAGGAAAAAACAAAATAAGTTGCAACATATTGAAACTTTTGTGTACTTTTGCCGCATGGAAAGAAAGATTATCACATTCGGCAACCATTTCAAGTCATTTATCGATTCAGTGGATGAGGGTGTCAGACGGAAAATCGACTATATTTTGGATATGCTGAAAACCCTGAAACGCATCAACTCCAAGTTTGTGAAACTCATAAAGGATGGTGTTTACGAATTGAGGGTGGAATGGGATGGCAACATTTATCGGGTGTTCTTTATTTTCGACGAAGGAAACATTGTCGTGCTGTTCAACGGATTCCAGAAAAAGACCAGGAAAACGCCACAGTCAGAAATAGAAAAAGCATTGAAAATCAAGGAGGAATACTATGAATACAAGCGAAAACATGATTCAAAGTTATGACGAGGTTCTTGACGCAAAGTATGGTGCAGTTGGTACCGAGGAAAGAGAGGCTTTCCGCAAGGAAGCCTATGCTTTCTATATGGGTCAGGTAATCCGAGAGGCCCGAAAAGAGGAAAAAATCACCCAAAAGGAACTCGGGAAACGCATTGGTGCCAACAAGAGCTACATTTCGAGAATCGAAAACGGGCTTATCGACCCGACCATTTCCACTTTATACAGCATCATCAGTGCATTGGGGTTAAGAATAGAAATTGTAAAGCCTTTGGGATAAAACATCAAGGGCCCAACCATCCTCTTGTCGCCATTGGGATTGGTTAGGCTTTCGATGACTTTTAAGCTTTCTTTATTCCTTCACCCACTTCCCCGTTTCCGCCAAAGTCCTTGAACCTGTCGAAGGGCCGGCTTGATAAACCTTCCAAACATAAACGCCCAAAGGCCAATCCGTTGCATCAATCGCTGTCACGTTTTCCGTGAGGGCTTGGCTGTGGACGAGCCTGCCGTTGGTGTCGTACACCTCCACGCGGGCATTCTGCAAGGCCGTGCGGATGTTAAGCGTGTTATGGCTCGGGTTGGGATAGGCCACCGTTGTGCCATCAGCTTCGTTCTCAACAACTTGGTCATAATGCCATGACAAATCGGCACCTACCGAAAAGGCATAACTCACGCAGGGGCCAATACCATATGCATGTGCCACAAAAGTGCCCGACGGATTCGATAGCGTTTGCGTCCCAAGGTTCGTTCCGATACGTGCAAAAGAATAATCCGGATGACCAGGTACCTCCCTAAAATAGGAAGCGATACTTTGTCCATTCAGGCTCATCCCAGAGACACTTGAGGTTTCCGTCACGATGTTGACAAAGAAAAATTCGCATTGGGAATCGCCAAAAACGGGGAAAATGGCATGATGTATGGCACGGTCCAATGGACAAATACACACCATTGATGGGTCACAGTAATTGTTCCCCTGATAGTTATACATTGCTCCAGGCAAGTACTTGTGTACCAAAACAGGTTCCGAAGTCTCAAGGAAGACCGCAGGCTGGGCATCATAGATTTCCAACTCACAGGTTTCGTCAGCGCCTATCGTCGTTAGCCAATCACCGTTGAGGCTAATTTGGCAATTGTCGTTCAAGGCTGTTACGCGGACCCTGTCGACCCCTTTGATCATCGTTGTCGTCACCACAAACCTCTGACCCCAACAATCAACTGGCAACATCTGCTCGAAGGCCGCATCCACAGCGTCTTCATAATAAGACGGAATCATGCAGCCCCTATCGCCCGCAAACACTGCGATGGGCTTGGCATTGGCTGTGATCCGCGTTCCGCTCAAATCGCCCTCGCCCCCGCGCATACTCTGGAGTTGGTAACATTGTCCGGCATCCAAAGCCACAGTGAAAGGCTGATGGGCATAATGCCCGTTTTGGGAATCGTAAGTCAGTTCAATCTCGACAGTGGTATTGTCCTCAACCGCCACTATGGCAAACTCCGAGGCAAACCTATCGGATTTCATTGGTGAGGCATGACTAGGGTACATTTGCAGGATATACTCACTTCCTAGCGCATGGGTGGGCAGGACATTGAAGACATCGAAGCTATATGTCCTGTCGTTGGAGGCAAACACCGAGATGGAATCCTTACAAGTCACATGAAGCGCATTGTCCAACACGCAGTCCGATTCATCCTGAAAATAGGCCACCTCGTTGGGAATGCTTATGGTGGCGGCATCGCCTGCAGCCACATTGAAGCTCTCCATCCACCCTGTCCTCGGGTTTTCCACCGTTACCAAACCAAGCTGCTGGGCCGTCACCACAAGATCCAACTTGACTGGAGGCGCGCCAGCATCCGTATAGTTCGGCATAAACGCCACCCAAAAATCGGTTCCCGTGGTGCTCTGCCCTTGCATCGTCACGCCGCCCACCATCAGCAGGAGCGCAAGCAGGGTGTAAATTTTCGTTGCTTTCATTGGGGTTCGGTTTTGAAATTTTCGCAAAGTTAATGATAAAGATTACTTGTCAAGAGCTTTTCACGGGCAACTCCTGCCTTGTCCATACTTTTTCCTGTTGCCAACTCTTCAAAATATTGTTTTTCAATGATTTGAAAAATAGCAGTAAAACGGCTTGTCCCTATTTTTTTGACAACACGCAATCTGTTTTCATCCCTCCAAAGGTATTTTCATTCCTTAATCCACTTCCCAACTTCCGCTTCCTTCCCATCTACACTTACCTTCCAAACATAAACGCCCTCAGCCCAATCCGTTGCATCAATCGCCGTCACGTTTTCCGTGAGGGCTTGGCTGTGGACGAGCCTGCCGTTGATGTCGTACACCTCCACGCGGGCGTTTTGGAGAGTCGTGCGGATGTTGAGCGTGTTGCCGCCTGGGTTGGGATAGACATCGGTTGTCTCGTATGCCAAAGGTTCCTCGACACCCAAAAAATCGTTGGTGACATAGGCCCGAATCATAAATTGAAGATACACATAATAATATGGATTGTAGTTTGCCACGTCCTCCCATTTATTTGCTTCCGTTTGCACCCATCTGGCGTTGGGATTGGGATTGTCGTTATAGCTACAAGTGGCCGAATAGGTTTCGGTGAAGTCATCTTCGGTGAAGACTATCCAAAGGTTTTGCGTCGTATCTATTTCAACAGGCTGATCCAACGGATACTCCCACCAATCCATCAAATTATCTGCGGCTACCCATTGGCGGCTCATCAATGTGAGCGGCATATAGTCGTTCCCATAATAAACGCTAAGCCACAGATGCCCGGAATTGAATTGGTTCTCATACATAGCCACTCTGTTCAAGGTATAGCCTGCATAGGATTGGAGCATACTGTCGGGGAACATTACCGCCCACGAAAACGGGATGTTCTCAGGCCTATAGGCAAAATTCTCGCTGCAAATGCCGTTGTCATAATAGAGCCAATCGTAATCCCTACCTCCATCATCCCTTTGTTGTATAGCATTAGTGACACATGGTTTCCGACAATCAAACAAATCGGAAGCGTGTCGCAGCGCCTGCCCTTGCATCGTCACACCGCCCACCATCAGCAGGAGCGCAAGCAGGGTGAAAAGTCTAATGTTTTTCATCGTATTGTGATTTAGTTGTTGCTTGTTTTCTACTGTTATTTTGTAAACTTGTTGTTCAATACTTCAAATAATGCTCCAGCAGCGGGTTCACCTCGCCATCGTTTTCGATAAGGCTTTGCAGCTGCGCCCAGTTCTTGATCATGCCGCGCTTCTCGCGCTGGTTGACGATGCGTTTCACCTGCTCATAGTTGAGGTAAGGATGGCCGACCAAGGTTTTGAAATCCGCGCGGTTGACGTCGATTTTGTGCAGATCGGCCTCACCTATTATTATATACGGCTGGATGGCGTTGAAGCGTGCCGAGTCCATGCCCTTCACGTCCCTCAATTGCTCCTTGTCGATGAAGCCGCCCAACTTGTCGCGGAACGCGATGATGCGCGAAGCGGTGTAGCCTCCGATTTGCGGCAACTCGACCAAAGCGGTCGAATCCACCGTGTTGAGGTCGACAATAGGAATGGCTTTCTTTTCCTTGGGCTTGGTTTCTTCTTCAACTGGTTGGTTTTCTGACTTTTTCGAAGCCGTTTTGTTGCTTGAAGGTCTACCACCGACCTCCGGCAACACGATAAACGGCTCCAATTGCGCATATTCTTCCTCACTGATGGTGTAGAGCTTGGCCACATCGCTTTTCGAGTAGAACTTGCCGCCCTTGGCCCGATAGTTCATGATGCCGCGCACCTGACGGTCGGTGAGGCCCATCTGAAGCCATTCCTCTTCCGTCAAAGTGTTGGGATTGAACGGGAAAGGATGAAGTTCGTTGGCTTCTTGAGGCTTTTCGGCTTGTTTTTGTTGCAACTCCTCAATGGCCGTTTGGCGCAAGGCCAAAAGTGAGTCCAGATTATGCAAAGTGCTTTCGCTCAGCGATTTTCGCGCAGGCCGAAACAGACAAGCCAAAATCAAGACGAGGATGGCCGCCATAATCGTGATGATGGCGACGCGCTCGCCTTTGCTGAACGAAAACCACTTACGAACCGGTTCCATGATGCTATTTAATCAATCCACTGATGAAAATAACGATAATGGCCAAAGGAGCCAAATATCTGATGATGAACAAAATAATCCTCTTCAAAGGCGATTTCAACTTGCCGCTGTTGGTCACCTCGTCGAAGAAATGCGACTTGCCTAACCTCCAGCCCACAAAGAGGACAATGAGTACGCCGCCCAGCGGGAGCAGGATGTTGGACGAGATGAAGTCCATCCAGTCGAAGACCGTCCTGCCGCCAAAGGCAAGTGACGTATTGCTCTTTAGGCTCAACGAAGCGAAGGAACCAATCAGCATGGTGGCGACACAAGCCAGCACCGTGGCCCACTGCCGCTTGATATGCAACTCCTCGGAGAGATAGGCCACCACCACCTCAAGCAGCGAGATGGTGGACGTCAGCGCGGCAATGGCCAACAGCACAAAGAAGATGATGCAGAACCAATAGCCGCCCATCATCTGGTTGAAAATCATCGGTATCGTATTGAAAACGAGGCCCATGCCCGCTTGCGGGTTGATGCCAAACGAGAAGGCCGCCGGGAAGATGACGATGCCTGCCAACAGCGCGATCAAAGTATCGGAAAGCACGACCGAAAATGCCGTGGAAGTGAGGTTGTCGTCCTTCTTGATGTAAGACCCATATGTGATAAGTGCCCCCATGCCAAGGCTCAATGAGAAGAAGCCCTGCCCCAACGCACTGATGAGCACTTTACCCGTAATCTTCGAGAAATCAGGCTTGAAGAGGAAAACAAGGCCGTCTTTGGCACCTGGCAAAGTGGCAGAACGAACGCCCAAGATGACCAAGATGACCAGCAGCACGGGCATCAGGATTTTGGCATATCTTTCGATGCCGTTTTGCACACCTTTAAAGACCACGAAACCCGTCAAGAAAATGAAGATGGCCTGCCACATCACGTTGCGCCAGCCCATGTCGTGGAATTTGGAGAAGTCTTGTTCCATCGCAGCCAAGTCCTTGCCTTGGAAGGAGTTGGAGACGGACTTCACGATGTATTCGAGCGTCCAACCCGAGATGGTGGAATAGAACGCGAAGATGATGAAGCCGCACAATACACCCATATAGCCCACAATCGGCCATGCTGACTTGGGTGCGAGTTTCTTGAAAGCTCCCACCGCGTTGCTTTGTCCACGGCGCCCGATGACCAGCTCGGAGAGCATCACGGGTATGCCAAGGAAGACGACCACAATGAGGTAAACCAACAGGAATGCCGCACCTCCGTTGTTGCCCAACTCGCAGGGGAAGCGGTAGATATTGCCCAAGCCGATGGCCGAACCCGCAGCAGCAGCGATGATGCCTATCTTCGAGCCGAAGCCATCGCGTTTGTTTTTTTCTTCCATTGTAATCTATTATTTGACTCGGGACGCGGGACTTCGAGACACGGGACAATGACCCGCAGTCTTGCGTCTCGTAGTCTCGTGTCTTGTTTATCTCTTTTCTCCGTATGCCAAATCGCCAGCATCGCCCAGTCCGGGGACGATGTAGGCCTTGGCGGTCAGTTCCTCATCAATGCTGCCCACCCAAATGGTGACAGGCTGGCGCGAGAGGGTGCGTTGCACATAATCCAGTCCGTCCTGGCTGGCCACTGCCACGGCGATGTGGATATGCTTCGGTGTCATGTCGTCGAGCAAGCCGTGCAAGGTCTTGACGATACTCTCGCCCGTGGCCAACATCGGGTCGCAAAGGATGAGCACCTTGTCCTCGACATCAGCCGAGGAATAATACTCGACTTTGATCTCAAAGTCCTCGTTCTTGTCGTATTTGCGGTAAGCCGCGATGAAAGCATTGTCGGCATGGTCGAACATGTTGAGCATCCCGTTGTGGAATGGCAGTCCGGCACGCAAGATGGTGGCAATGACGGGTTGTTCTTTCATCGTCCGCATCTCCTTGATACCCAATGGAGTGGTGATTTCCTCCTCTTCATATTCGAGGGTCTTGCTGATTTCGTAGGCCATCACTTCGCCGATGCGTTCGAGGTTGCGGCGAAAACGGAGGCGGTCTTGCTGGATAGTGGAGTCGCGCAGTTCGGCCATGAATTGGTTGAACACGCTGTCGGTAGCACCGAGGTCGTTGATTTTAATCATAGGAGTTGGTTTTTATTGGCACAAAAATAGGAATTATTTTGATTATACGGACAAAAAACTAGTAAAAAAGAAATGGGAGTGATTTGTTTTCAACATAAATTGTCATTAATTGGGCACGAATTTTCCATTAATTTTATGAATAATTCGTGATTCATTTGTGACAATTCGTGTTAAGGTTATTTCTAAAACCACATAAAAGAAAACTCCTACGGAGTATACCCCATTGGCTCATTGTGTTTTCGTTATTAAATGGAAGCTCCTATGGAGCATTATAGAAGTTCTCAGACAAGAAATTATCCTTACTTCCTCTTCTTCCAAATGCTCAACAAGGTTTTGCCAATCGGGGAAAGACGATTGAAAGTGTACGACGGATATTGCACTTCCTGTCCTCCAAAACCAAGGTAGAACCGCGCCAAATTGGCATCATCGGAGCCCTCAAAGTCGAACGTTATGGGCTGGTTGGCATATTTTCGGATCACGCTGTCGAGCATAAAAGTCATGGCCTGCTTGTCCTTGCCTTCCTGCTTCAGGCCAGAAAAAAGGAAAGTGATGCGGCTGGCGGTTTTCATGAAAATGGCGCCGCAAAGCAACTCGCCCACCCCTTTCTCGGTCACGCCCAAGAGGAAAGCGGACTTTCTGTTGACTGCGATTTGGGTCAATCTTGTAAGGCGGGCATATTCGGCATCACCCCATTTGTCGAGCAAGGCGCCACGGTTGTCGGTGAACAGAGCCACAACATGATAAGGGATCACCGTGTCGACAATCTGCAAATTATTGGCTTCAGCCTTCGCCAAATTGCGTTTCGTGTTGGTGTGGTAATTGGCCTTGATGCTTTCGTAATCGCGGTTCAAGTCAAGAATCACATTCCGATGGTATTCAACACCTTGAACGCTTTCATTGAAAGCATCGCCTTCATTCAAACGGATTTCAGCGAATCGGTATTTTTTGGGGATGGCGTTCAAAAATTCTTCAGTTTTTTCGGGCGACAAAGGTTGCTTGGAAAACACGCCCAACTGCTGCACGAAATAAGGCTGGAAAAGGTAATGCACGCCAAACTTCTTGCCGCCAGTCAGTGGCATAACAGTCTGATAATCATCTTCAACAAGGGCATCCCATCTCGGATGGACGACATCGAGATACCATGAATAGGCATAGATATTGCCACATTGGGCGATGGTGGCATCCCATCGGGCTTTGTCGATTTTGTTATGTTCTATGTATTGAATCATTGCTTTGCTTTTTCTGGATTGCTTCGTCGTTCCTCCTCGCAATGACGCTCAATGCTGCTCAGGCGTCATTGCGAGCAAAGCGAAGCAATCCACACTATTGATAAACGTATTCTATTAACTTTCTGTACATCTCTGGCCAGCCGATCCAGCGTTTCTCGCCGCCAAGGGTTTCATTGTGAGTGAGATAGATAAACGTACCGCCCACCGCCTTCACCTCGTCGACAAGTTGTTTGGCCAAGGCAAACGAGGTATCAACATCGAGTTTGAGGTAGTCGCGCATGGTGCCGTCCATCAAGGCGAAAGGATGTACAAGCAGGTTGGTAACCATGTCGTTTTCAAGGTCATAGAAGCGGAACGTATCGGCAATGCCCGCCCGGAAACCCGCTTGCGAGGCGAAGCCCATCGTATAGTCGTCGCTGATGTCCAACTCAATGAGTTTCTGGTAGCTACGCGGCAGGTTCATCCTCAGGAAATGCTGTCGGCTCTTGGTAACGGGTCGATGCAGCACCTCCGAAAGCCTGTCGATCTCAATCCGCATCCGTTCGATGTCGAGATAGGAAGAGAACGAAGGATGGATGCCCACATCGGCATAGTCGCCAAGGGTCTTGATGAGGCTTTGGAAGGCCGTCTTTCGGATGGAGATGTTCTTGTCGTTGGTATCGTAATCGCCACATAGAATGAAATATATGGGCCTTAACTTAAACTCTTTTTGCAAGTCGAACTGGAAGTCGAACGAATCGAACGGGTCTTTCCGCTTCCCGCGCAAGACTTGATGGCGTTCACGGAGGTTTTCGCGGTCGCCAGCAGCCAAGTCCTTGAAGAATCCGCCCAAAGTACGATACAGTCCTTTGTGCTTGTAAGCCCAAGCCGCATCAATGTCGTAAGTGGGAACAAACGTAAACTTTCTTTGTTTGGTAATAAGCTCAGGATAAATCTTTTGAAGCCGATTACATAAAGCGACACTCCAAATGTTTACCAAAGGCTTTTGCAACATTCCGTTCTCATACATCCATGTGGCCTCGGCACGGAAACGCCCGTATTGGTCGCGCACTTGCGACAGGTATTCCTCATAACGCGACACCAAAAAGAACGAGGCCGCAAACACGTCGAAAGGCATGAGGTTGCCATTGCCGAAAACCGCGTATGGTGCCTTGGTCCCCTCAAAATCGACGGTGCGGAACGACTGTTCATGGATGTGTCGCTCAAAAAGCAAGTCAACAGCCTTCACAAATGGCTCATCGCCAATGCGTTGCTGTCCATAATGCAACTTCGGGCCATCGAACGCCATGAATGATTCGGCATCTGTGGTCAAATCGAAATCAATGCCAAGCAACTGCCTGAGCATCAAGTCGAAAACATAAATCACACGCCCTGTGACCTTGGGGACAAGTACCAGCATTTTCATAGGCACAAAGATAAAGGCTTTTTCGATACGAAAGGCAAAAAAGCGAAAAATGTTGCAAGTACGCAAAAGCAAAGACAAAAAGTCGTAATTTTGTGGGTTTAAAACAAAGGCTTACCCGATATGGAAAATTTCGTCGTATCCGCTCGAAAATACAGGCCCATCACCTTCGACACCGTCGTGGGTCAAGGCTCGATTACCAACACTTTGAAGAACGCCATCCGCAACAACACGTTGGCGCAGGCCTTCCTGTTTTGCGGTCCGCGAGGCGTGGGCAAGACCACATGCGCCCGCATCATGGCCAAGACCATCAACTGCCTCAACCCCACTGAGAACATGGAGGCTTGCAACGAGTGCGAGTCGTGCCGCGCCTTCAACAACAATGCGTCATTCAACATCTACGAGCTTGACGCGGCTTCCAACAACTCGGTCGAGGACATCCGCAGCTTGGTCGACCAGGTGCGCATCCCTCCGCAAATCGGGCAATACAAGGTCTACATCATCGACGAGGTACACATGCTATCGGCGGCGGCCTTCAACGCTTTCTTGAAGACTTTGGAAGAGCCTCCGGCGTATGCCAAGTTCATCTTGGCCACCACGGAGAAGCACAAAATCATCCCGACCATTCTTTCACGCTGCCAAATCTTTGATTTCAAGCGTATTACAATAGACGATATTGCAAAACATTTGGCCTATGTCGCTCAAAACGAAGGTGTCAACGCAGAGCCTGAAGCCTTGAACATCATCGCACAGAAAGCCGATGGCGCCTTGCGCGACGCACTCTCCATCTTCGACCAGATGGTGAGTTTCAGCGGCAAAAACATCACCTACAAAGACGTCATCGACAACCTGAACGTGCTCGACTACGACTATTATTTCCAAATCGTCGACCACATCCTGCAAGGCAACACGAGCGACATCCTGCTCATCTTGAACGACATCATCAGCAAAGGCTTTGAGCCTCAGCATTTTGTCAGCGGCATGGGCAACCACTTGAGAAGCCTATTGGTGAGCAAAGACCCAGCGACGGTGCAACTTTTGGAAGTCAGCGAGCAGTTGAGGCAAAGGTATATCGCGCAGTCGCAAGCCTGCCCGATGCCCTTCCTCATCAAAGCCTTGGAAATCAACAACCAATGCGACATCGACTATAGGGCAGCCAACAACAAACGCTTGCATTTGGAGATTGCCTTACTGAAGATGTGCACCCTTTGCAGCAATACTTTGGCGATGCCTACCGCGCAAGCGCAGCCCGTGCAGGTGGCGCAGAATAGACCTGCAACGCAACAACAGCCGAAAGCGACAGCAACGCCTTCTGTGCAAAGCGGCGTTACGACAAGCCCAACCACCGCAACCGCTAAGGCCCCTGAGCCTGTCGAAGGGCCGTCCCAAAGACCTGCTACCGCTCAGCCACAACCCAGCAACCCAACAATTCAAGCTTCAGCTCCCGTTTCGACAGGCTCAACGTCCGCCACGCCCACCATACGTCCGCGAGGCACGGCGAGCAGCATCTCAGTGAGCAAAGCCATGCAGCAAGCCGAGCAAAAGCCCGAAGAAAAGGAAGAGACGTGGGACTCGCCCTTCACCGAAGAGCAATTGAAAGCGAGCTGGGCCGACTTCGTTGAACGCTACAAGCACATCTCGCCCAGCTTTGCGGCAGCCATCGGCAAATACACCCCGCAGTTAGGGCCGAAGTCAGAAATCCGTTTCAACGTCGACAACCTGCTTTTCGAGCAAGACACCGAAGGCATGAGCGCACTCAAACACCATTTGAAAGGCAGCCTCAACAACAACCAGTTCGAGCTGAAGCCCCAGGTGATGGAGCGTCCCGCTGAGATAGAGGCCTACACCGACAAGGACAAGTTCGAGAAAATGGTTGAAGAGAGACCTTATTTGAGGACTTTGCAAACTGAATTAAAATTGGAGGGAGATTTGTAAAGAAAAGTGTTTCGTTGACTCCCCCCTGCCCCCCTCAAGAGGGGGAAGCGCAAAGCGACGCAAAGTCTAATCTTAATATTAAATTTTGAATCTTTAAATCTTAAATCACAAATCAATAATGAAAAAAAGACACTTTATCGCCATGACAGTCTTATGCACAATGGCAGTCGGTTGCGCCGAGAAACAACAGCCAGCCGAACAACCCAAGAAAGAAGTTACTCCGGCCATCGAGCTGAGTAACATGGACACGACCGTGAATCCTGCGGACGACTTTTTCCGCTTCGCCAACAACAATTGGCTGAAAAACAACCCGATCCCTGAAGAATACTCCACCTTCGGAGCCTTCACCGAAATCGACCAACGCAACGAGAAGCTCATCCAGGACATCATCGATGAGGTTTCGCACGACACGACTGCCGCCCAAGGCAGCGTCGCCCAAAAGATCCGCGACTTCTACAATGCCGGTATGGACACCACGGCCATCGACCAACGTGGCTACACCGAGCTCCTGCCCTACTTCGAGCAAATCGACAAGCTCAACGACAAGTCCGAACTGGCTGCCCTGCTTGGCGACCTCCACAAGAACGGCTTTGGCGGCTTCTTCTACGCCGGTCCCAGCCTCGACCCGAAAGATGCCACCCGCTACATCATGCACCTTTATCAAGGTGGCCTGAGCCTCACCGACAAGGACGACTACCTCGTCGCCGAATCGCAGGAAATGCGCGACAAGTATGTCGAGCACGTCGCCAAGATGTTTGAACTCACTGGCACTGATTCCATTGAGGCCGCAAAGAAAGCCAAGGCCATCCTCGCCCTTGAGACCGAATTAGCCAAGAACTCGATGAGTCGCGTGGAACGCCGCGACCCCGACAAGACCTACAACATGCGCACGTTCGCCGAGTTGCAGAAGACCACGCCCAATTTCGATTGGAACACCTATTTCAGCAATGCCGGTGCCCCGACCATCGAGAACCTCAACGTGGGCATGCCCGACTTCGTGGCCGGTTTGAACAAGGTCATCCTCAACACCGACCTCAATACCATCAAGGACTACTTGCGCTGGAAGGTCATCCACGGCAGCGCCTCGATGCTGAGCCACGATTTGGATGCCGAGAACTTCAGCTTCTACGGCAACTATCTCTATGGCCAAGAGGTGCAACAGCCCCGTTGGCGCCGCATCCTCGATGCCACCTCGGGTTGCCTGGGTGAAGCCGTCGGCCAACTCTATGTGGAAAAGCACTTCCCCGCTGAGGCCAAAGAGCGTATGCTCAACCTCGTCGAAAACCTGCGCGTGGCCCTTGGCGAACGCATCAAGAACCTCGAATGGATGAGCGACGAGACCAAGGCCAAGGCCCTCACCAAACTCGCTGCCTTCAACGTGAAAATCGGCTACCCGAACAAATGGAAGGACTACACCAACTATAACGTCACTGCCGATTCGTATTTCAAGAACTTCCACAACTACGTCCTCTTTGAGAATGACATCGACATGGCCCGCCTCGGCAAGCCCGTCGACAAGGAAGAATGGTTCATGACGCCCCAAACCGTCAATGCCTACTACAGCCCCGAGATGAACGAAATCGTGTTCCCCGCCGCCATCCTTCAGCCCCCGTTCTTCAACATGGATGCCGACGATGCCGTCAACTACGGTGGCATCGGCGTGGTGATCGGCCACGAAATGACCCACGGCTTCGACGACCAAGGCTGCAAGTATGACGAAAAGGGCAACCTCAACAACTGGTGGACCGAAGAAGATGCCACCAAGTTCAACGAACGCACCGCCCAATTGGCCAAGCTGTTCGACGAATTTGAGGTGAGAGGCTACCAAATCAACGGTCAGCTCACCCTTGGCGAGAACATCGCCGACCTCGGTGGCCTGAACGTGGCATGGGATGCCTTCCAACTGACCAACCAGGCCAAAGAAAACAAGAGCATCGACGGCTACACGCCTGCCCAACGCTTCTTCATCAGCTATGGCACCATTTGGCGCAACAACTCGCGCGACAAGTACATCGAGCGCCAAGTGAAGACCGACGTGCACTCGCCCGCCGAAGCCCGCGTGAACCGCACCCTCGGCTCGATGCCGCATTTCTACGAAGCCTTCGACATCCCTGAAGGCAGCAAGATGTATATTGCTCCAGAAGATAGGGCTAACATTTGGTAAATCAATCTAATAAATTCAGATTCTTGTAGAGACGTGCCATGGCGCGTCTCTACTTTTTTATGCCAAAATCCTACCGGCCAATTCCATTGCCCGCTCAATCGTCGGAGCCATATCGTAATATTTATACTCCGCCAAACGGCCACCAAAAAAAACATTCTTTTCCTGTTCGGCCAATGCCTTGTATCGTTCATACAACGCGTTGTTTTTCACATCATTGACGGGGTAATAAGGTTCCATTCCAGCCTTAAACTCAACACTAAACTCCTTTGAAATCACAGTTTTAGGGTTTTCGTACACCACTTGACCGAAACTTTCGAAATGCTTGTGCTCAATGATGCGTGTATATGGGATTTCCCTTTCCGTGTAGTTGACCACCGCATTGCCTTGGAAGTTCGGGACATTCAACACCTCTTGCTCGAATCGGACGGTGCGGTATTGCAATCGGCCAAAGCAATAGCCGTAAAATTCGTCAATCGGGCCAGTATAGACGATGGTTTCCGCCAAAGATGAAAGTTCGTCACGATGAGCGAAGAAATCCGTATCGACACGAGTTTCCACACCTTCCAGCAAGCCACCAATGAGTTTGTTATAGCCTCCGATGGGTATGCCTTGATAGGCATCGTTGAAATAGTTGTTGTCGAACACAAAACGCAACGGCAGGCGGCGAATAATGAACGCGGGTAACTCTGTGCAGGGCCTCCCCCATTGCTTTTCAGTATAGCCTTTGATAAGTGCCTCGTAAATGTCCTTACCTACCAAGCTAAAGACCTGTTCTTCAAGGTTTTGCGGTTCATCTCCAGCCTTCGCTATCGCCCGCTGTTCCTCAATCTTAGCCAATGCCGCCTCAGGTGTAGTCACGCCCCACATTTGGTAAAATGTGTTCATATTGAAGGGCAGGTTATAAAGCCGTCCCTTGTAGTTGGCGACAGGACAATTCGTGTAGCGATTGAACTCCACGAACCGATTCACGAAATCCCAAACCAGCTTGTTCGAGGTATGGAAGATGTGCGCCCCATATTGGTGCACATTGATGCCTTCCACATTATCGCAATGCACATTGCCACCAAGATGTAATCGCTTTTCGACGACCAAGCAGCGTTTCCCTGCTTGCTTTGCAAGATGGGCGAAAGTGGCTCCGAACAGGCCAGAGCCGATGATGAGGTAATCGTAACCCATATTATTCTTCTGTTTTTAAAGATTTACGACAATAAAGTGTACGAGTTTCTAATTCTGGATGAATCACCCAAGAAGCATTGTCTGGCTCAGGAGTGCCTACATGATATGCATCGAACTCCTCGGGCCATCCCCATGGCATTTCTTCCAAATCTTTTGCCATAACAATCGAATCCCATTTACACAAAAATATAAAATCTGGTTCTATCATTTTCTCTTTTGGGAAATATGCAAAGTTCTGCACTTGATGATAGTTGGCCGCATTCACAGCATCAAACGCATATAAGCAGCAATAATCATAGCAAGCAGTTAATATTGCCGATTGTTTGGGCTGATAATTATATTTTTCCAAAATGTCATATACCCTATTAAAATAGTCTGCTTGTTCCTCTGTAATAGCTATTTCAGCAAAATACTTATTCCCACGTGTAAAATGGTGGGAATCATCACAATTATTATATGTTTTAACAACATTCGTTAAAGGCATGGCAAATAGTATCAGAACGGCAACATATACACGTCTGTAATCTTCATACGGTTGTTTGTACTCATATTCAAACCATAAGAACAACCATGCCGAAACAAAACAATGTATTCTACTGCTTAGCGCAGTATTTGTGCCCAAAGAGGCGATAATCGGATAGGCAAATACAAATAGATAAAACCATGTTTCTGCTTTTCTCAAAACATTCCATTTGAAATTAGTCAGATTACCAAACAAGAATGGGATGAGTGGAATACTCATCATAAACATAGACGGAGAAATTTGCGGTTTCACTTGATAATGCGAATAAATTAATAACATTGCCACATAAGCAATTCCGCCTATCCATTTGTTTTTTATGCACTTTGACAACCAATACGAGCCGACAAAAACAAGAATGACGAACAGACAATCACGGAAAAATAGCGCATATTGCATAACGAAACTTGCCCCATCGTAATTGTAGCCACTTTTTCCGATATACGTTGCCGTGAAAAGCATCGCATCCAAGATGTTACCTAACGGACACACTGCAATATGCATGTATAAGCAAGTTAACAAAACGCCTATAATACCCGAACCAAGGTATAAAACTATTTTACGCCAATCTCCCCAATGCGTTATGATGATTAGTAATGTGACACACACCAGCAATGCAAGTGCAGCTGGAATAATGATAAATAGCGCAAAGCCAAGAAATATACCGCAGATAACTGCAAATATTGATTTCTTCAACGGGACATCACTCTTATAATAAAGCATAAATGCACAAAGAGCCCAGCAGAGCACGGCTGTTTGCATAGATACATACTGCAAACTGCCTCCAAGTCCAAACATAAACAACCATGCAATTGCAAAATACTTGATTACTCGTTTCTTGTCAAAGAGAATGCACGAAGTGGCCGTCACCGCAATAACAGAAATCCATACCAAAATTGAAGCAGCCAGAGCTGAATTGAACTTGCTTGTCAAATCCAAATACGGAAACCAATGCACAGCTATCAAATTCCACTGGCTTTTACCAGTAATACAACTCATGTCGTATGCTTCTTGCAGTTTCAGCAAGAAATAGGCTTCGTCAAAAGCCGTAAAAAAACCGAAACGGAACGTTGATACCTGCATAAAAGTAAGTACAACTAATCCGAAAATCATAAGCAAGTACATCCACTCACGTTTGATAAATTCTTTCATCTCAACCTCCTGTTTATCCTCCTAAAATCACCCAAAGCCTTCACGCCAATCTTGAAAATGCGCTTCATGTTGATGCTGTTCACGCCTCCTTGCCTTGGACGGAACGTAATGGGATACCATGCCAATTTCTCGTTTTTCTTCACGGCGATGGCACTCACGGCGACATTGGCCAAGAAGAAGTCTTCAGGGATGAACTTCATTATTGCTTGCAAACGATCCGCGTTCATCAATCGGAAAGGTGTGTTGGCATCCTTCACCCAAACATGGAACATCAACCAAACCACCAAGCGGAGCGTCTTGGTCACAAACACACGGCCCGCTCCATCTTGCCTGCCACCGCGCGTGCCGATTTGGAAATCATACTCGTGCCGGTGTTCCCACATCTGCCAAAACTCCTCTGGCAGGGTTTGTCCATCGCTGTCAGTCTGAAAAACGAATGTTGCATCTTCGGCTATGGCATACCGGTAAAGATAAAGCACCGTTGCGCCATGACCCGAGTTGGGTTTATCAATCGGGAGCAAACACGGATACTTCCCTTGCAACTCCTTCATGATGCGGAAAGTGTCATCCTTGCTGCCGTCATTAGCGATGACCAATTTCGCCATGTTCCCCTCAGAGTTAACCCTTTCGCAAACGGGATGCCAATGGCGAATCACTTCTTCAATATTAGCCGCCTCATTGTAGGCTGGCATGACGATGTAAAGTATATCCATCATTTATGTTTTTTAAACGTAATATATTTATTGAGAATGAATTGCAATAACGAGACAAAAGCGATGGTGATAAGTTTGCAAACCAACTCGTTCCACCCCGCTTTGTCCACCATCAGCCAAAGCATGAGCGAACTCAGCCCAAGTCCTGTCAAACCCACAGCATAAAAGGAAAGAAAACGTTGGGGCGTTTTGTCCTTCACCCTGAAATTAAAGGAACGGTTGAGCAAAAACGAAGTGAAAATGCCAATGTGCGTGCTGATGACATTCGCCCAAAGGTAGGGCATCAAATCAAAATGGCAGAACAGGGTGTAGACAGCAAAGTCGAGTGCGGCACAAAAACCGCCAATAACGCCATAAAGGATAAGGTTTCGGAAACGACTGTACAGTTCTATGATTTTGTCTTTCATGCAGATTAGGCTTTTGTTGGGCACTGCTATCATCTGCCGCCGGGATAAGAAAAGGTGTGAGCCTATGTCTTATCCGTTCACCAAGGTAGTAGGAAAACCTCCATTCCGAAATAAACAACTCACACCAAAGGGCATGAGCATTGCTTCATTTTACGGAATGGACTAATCCATAACTATTATCGTTTTTTCGGGTTCAAATTGAAACTTCCTACATTTCTGGTGAACGCGAATAACAGTCAATGCTTTGGTTTATACTATGTATTTCTTTTCTTAGTTCCTTATGTCGCTTCTCGTTTTGATTTGTGTTGCAAAAATAGGAAAAATCCCAATGCATTACATGTTTTTTCCAAAAATTGCTTAATTTTGCGGCATAATCTCTAAAACAAAGAGGACATGACGAAATACCCCATAGGCATACAGACGTTCTCCAAGATCATCGAGGATGGCTATGTTTATATAGACAAAACCGCCTTAATCCATCAGCTAATATCCAATGGCGGGTATTACTTCCTCAGTCGTCCGCGCAGGTTCGGCAAGAGTCTGTTAATTAGCACATTGGAAGCGTTTTTCTTGGGCAAGAAAGAACTCTTCAAAGGTTTGGCTATTGAGCAATTGGAAACAGAATGGAAGCAATACCCCGTGTTCCATTTGGACTTGAACACAGCAAAATATGCCAATGCGGACGCACTCACGTCCATTTTGGGCCGACACTTGAGGCAGTGGGAAAAGGTTTATGGGAGAAACATGGAAGATGCAACAGTTTCCGACCGCTTTGTTTCGCTTATCCAGCGAGCCCACGAGCAAACCGGCCAAAAAGTGGTCATCCTCGTCGACGAGTACGACAAGCCGCTCTTGGAGGCCATCGGAAACGAGGCACTCCAAGACGACTACCGTAAGACACTGAAATCCTTCTATGGCGTGGCCAAGTCGATGGACGCCTATATCCAGTTCGCCTTCTTCACTGGAGTGACCAAGTTCTCGAAAGTCAGCGTCTTCAGCGACCTGAACAACCTTAAGGACATTACGATGGATGCCCGCTACGCTACCATTTGTGGCATCACCGAAAACGAGTTGCACAGCGTTTTTGACGACGAAGTCGGACAAATGGCACAAAACCTCGGAATAAGCAAAGGAGCTTGTTATGAACAGCTGAAGCAAGAATATGACGGATACCATTTCAGGCACAACAGCGTCGGGGTCTATAATCCGTTCAGCCTATTGAGCGCTATCGACAGCCAAGAGTTTGACGACTATTGGTTCGAGACAGGCACACCGACGTTTTTAGTCGAGACTCTGAAACGTAACAACTACGAGTTAGAGAACCTTACACGCGAGGAAGTATCCTCCGACCTTTTGGGCAGTCTCGACTCCATTGACCAAAACCCGCTACCTCTGCTCTACCAAAGCGGCTATCTCACCATAAAGGATTATAACCCTGATTTCGGTACATACACTTTGGGATTCCCAAATGGTGAGGTTGAAAGAGGTTTTACAAAATTCTTGTTCAGATACTATGCGCCCATCCGCATCTACGAATCTGATGCTTTTGTCAAAAACTTCACCATTGAGGTACGCAACGGCCAACCCGAAAAGTTCATGCCGCGCTTGGAGGCCATGTTTGCCAACCAAGACTACCAAGTCGTGGGTGATGCGGAGCTGTATTTCCACAATGTCACGAGCCTCGTGTTCAAGATGTTAGGATTCTATGTCGATGTGGAACGCCACACTACAGACGGGCGCATGGACATGCTTGTGCAAACCAAAGATTTCGTCTACATCTTTGAGTTCAAGATTGACAAGTCGGCGGACGAGGCATTGTCACAAATCGAAGAAAAACAATATGCCAAGCCTTTTGAGCAAGACCCGCGCAAACTATATAAAATAGGTGTCAACTTCTCCACGGCCACGCGGCGCATGGAGGGATGGAAATTCATTTGATTTATGAGCATCAAGAAAACAATAGGTAAAATCGGACTCAAACTCGGCGGTTGGAAAACCGTCAACAAAACGCCCGAAGGACTGGGCAACGCCGTTTGCATCGTAGCGCCGCATACGGCCATCGCCGACTTTCTCGTAGGACTGTGTTATTATTGGTACTACGACATGAAATTCAAGGTGATGATCAAAATCGAGTTCTTCAAATATCCCGGCTTGGGCTGGTTGTTGAAGAAACTGGGGGGCATCCCTGTCAACCGCGGACATCAAAACCATCTCGTTGAGCAGATGGTCGACATGTTCAGCCAAAACAAGGACACCCACCTCATCATCTGTCCTGAAGGCACCCGAAAAGCCGTAAAACATTGGAAAAAAGGCTTCTACGTCATCGCGCAAGGCGCCAACGTACCGATTATCCTCGGCTTCATCGACTACAAGAAGAAGTATTGCGGCATCGAACGAATCTTCTATCCCACAGGCGATTACGAGAAAGACTTGGCCGAAATCTGGGACTACTACAAAGACGTGAAAGCCAAGCACCCCGAAGGCTTCAACCTCGACGAACAGTACCGAAACAAAGCGGAATGATTGAACTCGCGACAAAAATCCACGACAAGTTCACCTTGGAGTTCAAGGTGGGGTTCAACACGGATGAAGCCGTCAAACCGATGAAATACAGCGACTTCGTGATGAACACATGGATTTTCGTGCCCAACAGCCTCGACATCAACGGGACGAAATACAGCAAAGAAGATTTCTACCGCGACCTTAAGTCGGACCAGCGGCTCATCACTCCTGATTATGCGCTGCATGACTTGGCCAACAATGAACAACTGCTTCCTAACCAATCGCTTACTAACGATTTCAACGATTTGTTCATTGCTCCCGGAGATACTGTCGACCTCGTCCACTCGCTCAAGATGTATTGCGCCATCGCCAAAAGCGCTTTCCGTGATGCCTACCGTAGCATCATGGGATGCAAAAACCCGTCACAGCGCCTTGAGGCCTGCCAGAATTACCTCAACGACACCCAGAAGGTCCTAAACCGTTTCAGGAACTTGTACGACAAACTGAAAGGCAGCGGGATAAAAGGCAAAATCACCCAAGACTTCGCCTATGCCGACGAGTTTTTGGGCAACATCCTCGAAGAATACACCTATCGTTTGCGCGACCACATACACCAGTCGTTTCCTGATGACTACAACACGTTGGAAACGACTTTCAAGGACGTGTTGCTGACCGAGAAAGCCTACAAGGAGCGACAAGGCTACCTCGCCGTCCAGCCCGACGACCCCAAGGGCAACGAGGACTTCGTTTTTCGCGCCAGCCTGTTGAAGAAATTTGCCGAGAGCGACCTCTACCTCAGCTCCAGCAAACGAAAGAACACCTTCCTCGTCGAGCAAATCCTCTACAGCCTTGCCGCCGGTGCCGCCATGGTGGTGGCCACGCTGTCGTCGTTCTTCTTCCAACAAAGGTATGGCAATTTCACTCTTCCTTTCCTTATCGCTTTGGTTATCAGCTATATGTTTAAGGACAGGCTGAAAGATTGGCTGCGGCTCTTCTTCGCCAAGCACGTCAGTGGAAAGGTGTTCGACACGCGCACCGACTTCCGCATCAAGGGACAACACATCGGCTGGAGCAAAGACAGCATGGACTTCATCGACAGCGACAAGGTGTTGCCCGAAGTGATGCACTTACGCGACCGCCTGCCCCTCTTCGACGAGGTGAGCGGCAACGACGAGAAAGTACTGCTATTCAGAAAGAAAGTCCAGATTTGGCCTGCCGAATTGGCCAAGGCCAGCCCCTTCCCGATGAAGGGCATCAACGACATCATGCGGTTCAATATCACCGAATTCACGCGCAAGATGGACAACCCCAGCATCCCGCTCTACGGCTCTTGGAAAAACGGCACCTACAAGCCTGTGGAAGGCAAGAAAGTCTATCGCCTCACCTTCGTCATCCAATGCGTCTTCGAGGGCAAGACCGAATACAAACGCGTAGTGGTGCGCTGCGACAGGGACGGAATCGTAGCAGTAGAGTGAAAACCTTGCGCCCTATCCTCCAATTTCATCCAACTCCAACCACCTAAGCTCCTTCTCGTCGAGCAAGTCCTTGATTTCCTGCAAACGGTTGCCCATCTGCTGGAGCTTCTGGTAATCAGTCTCGTTGCTCAAGGCTTCGGTGAGTTTGGCTTTCTCTTGCTCAAGTGATTCCATCTCTTGGGTAAGGCTCTCATATTCACGTTGTTCCTTGAACGAGCGTTTCACCTTTTCACGTTGCTTCATGGGCTTGGGGTCGTCTTTCTTCTGTGCCGATTTCTCCTTGCGTTCTTCCTTCAGCTTGGCATCGAGATAGTCCTTGTATTGGGAATAGTTGCCCATAAAGCCTTTCACATTGCCATCACCTTGGAACACAAAGAGTTGATCGACGACCTGATCCATGAAGAAACGGTCGTGCGAAACCACCAAGAGGCAGCCTTTGTAGCTCTGGAGGAAGTCTTCGAGTTTCTGTAAAGTCAACAAATCCAAGTCGTTAGTAGGCTCGTCGAGGATAAGGAAGTTGGGGTTTTGCACCAAGATGGTCAACAGATAGAGACGGCGTTTCTCGCCGCCGCTGAGCAAGGCCACAGGCTGGCGGTGCATCTTGTAGGGGAACATGAAATGCGCCAAAAGCTGGTCGGCGGTGTAGACCTTGTCCTTGCCGTAGTTGACCACCTCGGCGATGTCGCGCACGGTGCTCAAAACGGTCTTGGTCTCGTCGAACTTGATGCCTTCCTGCCGGTAATAGCCGTAAGTCACCGTCTCGCCGGTCTTGATGCGGCCACGGTCGGGCAAGACGGAACCTGTTATTAAATTCAAGAATGTGGACTTACCGACGCCGTTCTTGCCAATCAAGCCGATGCGTTCGCCGCGTTTGAATACGTAATCAAAGTCCTTCAAGACAGGAAGGTCGCCATAGGATTTCGACACATTGCTCATTTCCAAGATCTTGCCACCCAATCGTTGCATCTGCAAGCCGAACTCAAGCCTCTCGTCCTGTTCCTGGTATTTGCTCCGTTCCTTCAGGTCATAAAAGGCATCGATGCGGCTCTTCGACTTGCCCGTGCGGGCTTGCGGCGTGCTGCGCATCCACTCCAACTCGTATTTCAGCAGTTGGCTGTTGCGCTCGGCAGTGGCTCGTTTCACCTCCTCTCGCTCGCGGCTCTTACGGACATAATAGTCGAAATTGCCGTTGTGGGTGTACATCACACCTTGGTATAGTTCGAAAATCTTGTTGCACACGCGGTCGAGGAAATAACGGTCGTGGGTGACCATCAGCAGGGTCATGCTCGATTGGGTGAGAAACTTCTCTAACCATTCCACCATTTCCACATCAAGGTGGTTGGTAGGTTCGTCAAGAATCAGTAAATCAGGCTCATGCAAAAGCACCAAAGCCAAAGCCAAGCGTTTCACCTGACCGCCCGAAAGCTCATCGACACTTTGTTCCAAGTTGTTGAGTGCGAACCGGGTAAGGTATTGCCTCGCCTTCAGGTGTTGCTCTTCGTTGAGATCGGCAAGCAAGTCGGAAATCAGCGTCCCAGCCGGATAAACAGGCAATTGCTCCAAGTAGCCGATTTTGATGTCGTTGGTGTAGGTAATCGTCCCCGAGTCGGGCGACTCCTGCCCCACCAAAATCTTGAGCATCGTCGACTTTCCCGACCCGTTGGTGGCAATCAGTGCCGTCTTGTCGCCCTTCTCAATGCCAAAAGTGACGTCTTCGAATAGCGTCTTGATGCCATACGACTTGGATATTGCGTTGACTGACAGATAGTTCATTTCGCAAAACGCTTGACGTATTCAATGGGATATTGCGACTTTTCAGAGACCTGCTCCACCGTCATGCCCGAATCAAGCAAGCGCTTGATGACGGCATCCATAGGCTCGCCCACTTCGATGATATGGAAGTCGGGGTCATAGAAACGGACAATGCGTTGCCCCCACGGAGCTTCCTCAACGCCATGAACATACAGTATTTCCGAAAAGCCTCTCAGATAATCGATGAAACCATCGAAATCATCCTCTTCGAAATAAAGCTCGGCGTCATTGCCATTCCTACGGACTTTTGCGTCATGAATCATCGAACGCCATTTTTTCATCTCTTGCAATGCGAAGCCACCCTCGAATTGGACATTCTCGCCAAAATGAAAGGCAACGCGGTCGCCAATCACTTCTTCATAGAAGGTGATGGCTTTTTCCATGTCGGTAACCGCCAGCAGCGGGCATTTGAATTTCAGCATAACCATTGGTTTTGATACGGCAAAAATAAGAAAAGCCTCGCATCTTCCGACACGAGGCTTCATTTTTTTATCCATTAAGGCATTATTTCTTTTCCTTGGGCAGCACCGCGAACTTGTAGATGCAGAGCTGGTGGTATTCCTCGCCGGGCCTCAGCACAGGCACGGGAGCCAGGGCGTCGTGGTTGATGGCATCGGGGAAATACTGGGTCTCAAGGGCCAAGCCTTCGCGGTAGTTCAAGCCTTTGCCACACTTGCCTTTGGCCTTGCCGTTGAAGAAGTTGCCGCTATAGAACTGCAAGCCCACCTGGTCGCTCCACACCTGCATCTCGCGACCGCTGACGGGTTCGGTCAGGGTGGCGTTCCAGGCATACGACTTCGGGGCGTTCTTGTCGATGATCCAGTTGTGGTCGTAGCCCTTGGCGTTGGTCAGCTGCTCGTCTTGTGCGTTGATACGCTCGCCGATGGTGTGTTTCTCGCGGAAGTCGAACGGGGTCTCCTTCACGCCAGAGAACTTACCGTCGGGCACGATTTGGTTGTTGATGGTGGTCATGTAGCGCGAGTTGATTTGCAGCTCGTGGTCGAGGATGGTGCCGTTGCCTTCGCCCTTCAGGTTGAAGAACGAATGGTGCGAGAAGTTGCACAGCGTCGGGGCATCGGTGGTGGCGGCATAACGGATCACGAATTGGTTGTCGTGCGTCAAGGTGTAGCTCATCGTCACGTCGAGGTTGCCCGGGAAGCCGTCTTCGCCGTCGGCAAACACGGTGTGCATCGCGATGACACTGTCGTTGACCGAAGTCACGTCCCAAACGCGCTTGTCGGCACCGACGAGACCGCCATGCAGCGTGTTCTCACCGTCATTCTTAGTCAGCTGATACTGAATGCTATCCAAAGTGAAAGTGCCATTGGAGATGCGGTTGGCGCAACGTCCAACAGCAGCACCAAGATAACGCTCGCCTTCGTTGTTCAAATACTTGTCGATATGGTCGTAACCCAATACGATGTCCTCGTAGCTACCGCGACGGTCGGGCATCCAAAGAGCCACGACACGGCCACCGTAATTGGTGACTTGCATCGTCAGGAAACCATTGTGAAGGGTATAAAGCGACACTTGCTTGCCTTCCACTTCCTTGTTGAAGTTCTCGGCTGGAATCGGTTTGACTTCTTTCTTATGACTGCAACTCGCTAACAATAAGGCAATTGCAAAAATCGATAATGCTTTTTTCATCTTTTTCGATTTCTATCTTCAAAATTTTCGAGCCGCAAAATTACAAAAAGTAGTTTAACCCACAAAAAGATTTTTTACTTCGTTCTTACTACTCCTTGATAATCAACGGTTTTATGTTTTCGTAAAAATTCTATCATCATTTCCTCTGAGGTCATGAAAAGACTCCGGCCTTCATCAACACTCTCGATGTTGACCGTGGAGGCCATATAGCTGTTGAAGGCCACCTTGTAGGTCTTTTTCGTGGAGAAACTTCCACCTTCCATATTGACCCACACGCTTTTACCGTCATCACGCACCTCGTAGGTCATGCCCGAGACATATGACGGATAGCCGCCGTTTTTGCGGTAGCTGTTGAGGATGAACTTCTTGACCTGTTCGCCAGTCATCTCATACATCACCACATCGTTGTTGAACGGGTCGATGCTGTAGACGTCCTTGACGGTGATGGGGCCTTTCTTGAGGTAAGGCACACGCACACCGCCAGTGTTTTGGAAGGCGAAGTCGGCGCCGCTCATCTCTCGAATGGCATCCGTTATCAGGCAACCGAGTTCCTGCGGGGTCTCAAATTTGGTCTTGGCCGTGGCGATGGCCTCCTTCAACGAGGGCGCATCGTTGAATTCGTCAACGAGCTTCTTGATTTCCGGCCTTTCCGTTTTTACCTTATTGACATTCAACACAATGGCTTCTTTCTCCACAACCTTATGGTCTTTCACGTGCAGCTTCACCAAAGTGGCATATCTCAGGTGCGACCCCGACTGCGTGATGAGCACACCATTGGTTTCGGAAGGGTGTTCTATCAAGGTGTGGCTATGCCCGCCGATGATGGCATCGAGCCATGGGTTGGCCTTGGCCAATTCGATGTCGTCTTCGAGGCCGCAATGCGAGAGCAGGATCACCACATCGTTCTGGTTTCTAAGGAATTGGTAATCCGGCAAGACCGCTTCAGGACGTTTGAAGCTCACTTTGGTCAGGTTGTTGGGATGGGCGCCTGGAATGCCATCGTGCCGGATTTCGATGAGGCCCACAACGGCCACTTTCACGCCTTGATGCTCGAAGGCGATGTAAGGCTTGATGTCGAGGTTGACCGTGTCGGGGATGAAAACGTTGGCACAGAGAAAGGGAAAACTGGCCCGCTCGATGTCGTTTTGCAAAGCCACGACGTTGGCGTCCCATTCGTGGTTGCCCACGGTGCACAAGTCGAAGCCCGTGCGGTTCATCAGCTCGATCATGGGATAGTTGGTTGGGCTGTACTGGTCGTTGACAGGGTTGCCCGTGCGATTGTCGCCCGCCGAATAGAGCAGCATGTCGGGATAAATGGCCTGCAGGCTGTCGACCATCGCCGCAAACTTGGGAAACTGGTCGATGCTGGCGTGCATGTCGTTGACCGAAAGGATGACGATGTCGGTCTCGCCGCCCACCTGATTCTCTGTTTTTTCCGTATTTCCGACTTGATTTTCAGGAGCTTTGCGAAGCGTCAGAAACAAAACCACTGCCAGCAAGGCAAGGAGCAGCAATAATTTCTTTTTGTTCATTTGGAATGGATTTTGCCGCAAAAATAGGAAAAAGTTTTATCTTTGCAGACAATATGGCGAAGAAAAGGAACAACGATTACCCGACTGGGGCGCGGACGAGTTGGAAGGTGGTGCTCACCTACCTCTTCGTGCTCGCGCTATGTGCCGCCTTGTTCTACTACATCTTCAACCTGCGCAACTCCATCCAAAACCAACGCGCCAACATCGTCACCCAGCACGAGGCCTTGGACTGGGCCAACCGATTCACAAAGAACGTCCACGATGCCCAAAACGCAGCCAACCTCTACGCCTTCACCGAGCAAGTCAGATACAAGCGCCAGTTCAACGCCGCCCGACAGGCCATCACCGAACAAATCGACTCGCTCTTGGTCGTCGAAATCAGCGAGGAAAACAAAAAGATGGTCAGCGAGATTGACGGTCTCATCCAAAGCAAGGGACGCATCAGCCGCGAGCTGTCGAAACAGTTCCACGACTTCAACCCCTTAGCCGAATTCGACCGCACCATCGACTCCTACATGCCACCACCGCCCGAAGAAGAGATTGTGGTCAACACGGTGTCGAAAGACACGATTATACGGGTTCCGAAAGCACCCACGAAAAAAGGCTTTTGGGGACGCATCGGCGAAGTGTTCAACCCTGAAAAACAAGAAGATAGCATTGTACATATCACCATCGAACGCTCCGACACGCTCCGCATCAAGCAGCAGCCTATCGACTCGCTCACCATCCTTGCCGACCTGCGCGTCATGTCGAACAAGGCCAAGACAGAATACTGGAACAAAATCAAGGAATACGAGAAAAAGACGCAGGAATTGGTCAAGGCCGACAACCAACTCTCCGAGCAAATCTCCACCTTATTAATAAGGCTCAACCAGGAAATCCTCGACTCCACCATCCACGAAGTCGAAAAGAGCGAGGAAATCATCCGCAACAACATCAAGACCTCCATCCTCATCGGGGCGACCACTTTGTTGCTCATCATCATATTCATCATTCTGATTATCAGCGATGTGAATAAAGGCTATCGCGCCCGACGCGCCGCCGAAGAAGCCAAACGCAAGACCGAGGAAATCATGGAAAGCCGCCACAAGCTGCTGCTTTCGGTGTCGCACGACATCAAGGCGCCGCTGACCTCCATCATGGGCCATGTGGAGCTTTTGGACAAGAGCGAAAACGAGAAGGAAATCGTCTCCATCCAGCAATCCGCCGACCACATCCTCAACCTGCTCAACAACCTGCTGGAATATTCGAGCCTCGAACAAGGCAAACTGCAAGTGAGCAAGGAGACCTTCGACATCGGCCAACTCTGCGACGAGATCGCCGAGATGTTCGCCCCCATCGCCAAGCACAAGAACCTGCAATTCCATTTTGAGAACAACATCGAAAAAGGCACACTGCTGAATACCGACAAACTGAAAATCAGGCAGATACTTACAAACTTGATTTCCAACGGCATCAAATACACCTTGGAAGGCGAAGTCAAGTTCAAGGCTCGCTTAGGACGCAACTTGGCCGTGTTCGACATCATCGACACCGGCGTAGGCATCCCGCAAGACAAGCTGGAAGAGGTGTTCAAGCCTTTCGTGCGCATCGAGACCTACAACCAGTTTGCCGAAGGCAGCGGCTACGGCATGTCGGTCGTCAAAGGTCTCGTCGACCTTTTGGGCGGCGAGATCCACACCGAGTCGGAAGTGGGCAAAGGCTCGCATTTCGAGGTCAGGATTCCCGTCGAGGAAATCACGCAAACAGAAGAAGACGCGGATTCGGTCGACCGCAAGAAGAGCCTCAATATTTTGGTTTTCGACGACGACAACACGCTTCTGTCGGTCATCGACAACATGCTCCACCGCCTCGGCCACCAGGCCATCCCCTGCCGCTCGATGAACGACTTCGACAACGCCCTGCACCAAATCTCCGATTACGACTTCATCCTCACCGACCGCGAAATGGGCGCCGTGACGGGCAACGACGTGCTCTACCTGGTCAAGGAAGTCGACCCACAGAAACCAGTCATCCTGATGACCGGCCGCATCGAATACACCACCGAAAAGGCCAAAGAGGAGGGCTTCGACGGATTCTTGCAGAAGCCGTTCAACCTCAAGCAATTGGAAAACCTTTTCGGGAGCGTGGCCACCACCGAGAGCGCGTCGGAGATGGCCTTCCCCGACTTCCCCGCCTTCAGCGAGATGATGGGCAACGACAAGGATGCCATGGAGAGCATCCTGACCGTCTTCGTGCAGTCGACAGCCGACGACCTGGTCGCCATGAACGACCTGATAGAAAAGTCCGATTTCGTTGAGATGCAACACCTTTGCCACAAGATGCTGCCGATGTTCACCCAATTGGAGCGCGACACCACCTTCTTAGCCCGAATGAACGCCATGCGCGGCAAGGAAGAGACCGTGGCCGACTATCCCGAATGGAAAGACGACGCCACCCATTTCATGGCCCAAGCCGACGAACTGATGGACCTGCTGGCAGAGAAATACGGAATTGCATGAGAAAAAATTCTTGCCTCCTGATTGCCAGTCCGATAAAAAGTCGTACCTTTGCAGCCGAAACCTCGGGTAGGTTTTAGTTAATTCATTCATAATCAACTTAAAACATTAAATTATGCCTGCAAAGATTAGATTGCAAAGACATGGCAAGAAGGGCCAACCCTTCTATCACATCGTAGTTGCCGACTCTCGCGCACCACGTGATGGCAAGTTCATTGAGAAATTAGGCACCTACAACCCGCTCACCAATCCGGCCCAAATCAACATCAAGTTCGACAGAGCCTTATATTGGTACAGCGTTGGCGCCCAGCCCACCGACACCGCCCGCTCGCTGCTCAGCAAGACCGGCGTCATGATGAAGTATCACCTGATGCGTGGTGTCCAGAAAGGCGCCATGACCGAAGAGCAAGCCGAAATCAAGTTCCAGAACTGGATGAAGGAGAAGGAAGCCAAGGCCGCCGGTATCGTCAAGGCCAACCAAGAGAAAGCCCGTGGCGAAATGAAGACCCGCCTTGAAGCCGAAAAGCAAGTGAACGAGGCTCGCGCCGCCGAACTCGCCAAGAAGAGACTCGCTGAGATGGAAGCCAAGAAAGCCGCCGAAGCCGAGGCCGCTGCCGAAGCTGCCGCTGCTGAGGAAGCTCCCGCCGCCGAAGCCACAGAGGCTCCTGCCGAAGCCTAAACAGCGAATTTTCATCGAAACGCATAAAAGACCGCCCCGATTGGAGCGGTTTTTTGTTTTCCTATAGACTGCGGAAAAACAAATACGCCTCGTTTTTGACGCAATCGCGCAGCTTGCGATAGGCCTCGACGGTTGCCGCGCATGGCGGTTCAGGACACTCAAACACCACATCGAAAGCCTCAGCGCCAACGTCGGCGACATGTCGTGGACGGTAAGCCGACAAATCAGTCAAGCATTCTTTCATCACTTCAACCGCCAATGGATCAATGGATTGCACTGGCTTTCGGCCTGCCGATACCACTTCCAACGTGGTCGAATAGTCGCGCAGGAAAGCCGCCGCCATCGGGCCGCAACTGGCATCCGTCTCGGTGAGCACAAGAATCCTCATACCTTAATTATTATGGCTGCAAAGATAGCCCAATTTGCCAAAACAAAAGATTTTTGGCCCGAAAATTCACCAATTCAAGGCGATTTACTATTTTTGCACCCAAATTCACAAAACCAACAAAACGACTTAATATGGGAAGAGCATTTGAATACCGCAAAGCGGCCAAGCTGAAAAGATGGGGACACATGTCGCGCGTGTTCCCGAAACTCGGAAAACTGATCACCATCGCTGCCAAGGAAGGCGGTCCCGACCCCGACATGAACCCGAAACTGCGCCAGGCCATCCAAAACGCCAAGGCCGAGAACATGCCCAAGGACAACATCGATGCCGCCATCAAGCGTGCAACGGATAAAGACGCCGCCAACCTCGTGGAAATCACCTACGAAGGCAAAGGCCCCTTCGGCATCCAATGCATGGTGGAATGCGCCACCGACAACACCACGCGCACCGTGGCCAACGTGAAGTCGTACTTCAACAAGTGCGGCGGCTCGTTCCTGCCCATCGGCTCGTTGGAGTTCATGTTCACCCGCAAGGCCGTCTTCGAAATCGAGATGCCCGCCGGCATGGACAAGGACGAGCTGGAGCTGGAACTCATCGACTACGGCTTGGACGAGATCACAAGCGAGACCGACGAAGAGGAAGGCACCACCACGACCACCGTCTACACCGCCTGGACCGACTACGGCACCATGCACGACGCCCTCGAAGAGCGCAAGATCAACATCGTGAAAGCCAACCTCCAGCGTTTCCCCAACCAAACCGTCAGCTTCACCGACGATCAGATGGTCGAAATCGAGAAATTCCTTGACAAGCTCGACGAAGACGAAGACATTCAAGCCGTTTACACAAACATGGAGTAAAAAGCGATGAGTTGGAACGAACCATTGGGCAAAAAGCTGTCGGCCTATGCCGATGCCGAGTTTGAGTATATCGAGACGAAAGACGTCAACGATGCCGCAAAGATCGACTTGGGCTGCTCAGGCATCTACATGGAAGCTACCGTGGTCTATTTCGAAATCAAGAACTTAACCTATATCCTTAAGGAAAACGGCAGAAGAAAGACCGCCATGATCTACACCATGTATAAGGAGGTGATTACCGCCATTGCTGAGCAAACAGGCGCTTTCGTCAATTGCTTCTCCCCCTTCGCTTTCCTCATCGTTTATCCCGGTCGCGACGACTCGCTGCCGCAAGGCGTCAAGGGCGCTCTCAAGATCGCCCATGCCCTTAGCGAGGACTTCAAGGAGCAGTTTGCGGGCATCAACGGAGTGGAGTTTTCGATGGGCCTCGACCATGGGCACATCATGGGCACCAAGAACATGTCGGACAACGGCAACGAGCACATCTCGTGGTTCGGGAGCTGCATCTACAAGGCCATGCGTATTGCCAGGGAATGCGCCCGCCCCTTCTATGTGGGCATCTCAGGCGTCATCTACCACAGCCTCGGCGAAGACCTGCGCATCGCCACCCGACGCATCTTGGGCATCAAGAAAAACGTCGAGATCTGGACCAAGGTCAGCTACCAGTACGAGAACGTCAAGAAACATCTCTACCAGACCAACCACAAAATTTCGCCCGACGCTGAGTAATAAATCGCCCAAAGTTTGCGTTTGTCCCATAAAAACGCTTATATTTGCGATTGAAAACAACGATTCGTGTCGTGATGAGATTGAAAGTTAGGTCATTATTACGTATCTTATTGATTTTCATATCAACAGCTACCTCCTTCCCGTTGTTCGGGCAAGGGAGGTATGCTTTTATGACCTCCCAAGTCGACTCCATCTGCCAAAACACGCTCGACTACATCCGCATCAAGCAACTGCTCACCTTGCAACAGACCGAGATAGGCCAGGACGTCGCCCAATTGCAGCACACCATCGACATCATGAACCAACACCTTGAGCAAAGCCTCAACGAAAGCCAAATCATCGATGCCGAACTCGCCGCCATCAACCGCCACCTCGACTCCATCATGCCCAAGCGCCCCGATGGCCCCAAACCCAAGGAAAACATCATCAACATCTTGAGCGAAAGGCTCAGCTTTCATGGAAGCTACGGATTGAACATCAACCAATTGGCCCTGTCGAATTGGGCTGCCGGCGGTGAGAACTCATCAACGGGCAAGGCCTTCGCCAACTTCACCCTGCTCGACAAGAAGAAAGCCTTCGAACAAAAACTGACAGGTGCCTTCGCCTTCGGCATTTCCCGTTTCGCCGACAAACGCATAGAGAAGCAAGACGACAAGATTGACCTCACCTACTCCTTGTCGCTCAACAGCAAGACACGCTGGAACATCTCGATGGTGGCCACCTTCAACACGCAATTTGCCAACGGCTACAAATACCCCAACGACTCAACCGTGATTTCCAGTTTCTTCGCCCCTGCCTACCTCACCGTCTCGGCAGGGTACACCTACAAAAGCCCTGACGAACGTTTCCAGATTTTCATGAGTCCCATGGCGGGCAAAGTCACTTTCGTGATGAACCAAGACCTCGCCGACGCAGGCAGCTTCGGCGTAAAGAAAGGCTACTACGACCAAGACAGCCTTTGGATTCCAGGCGAAAATGTCGCCGCTGCCGTCGGTGTCAACGCCATCATCAACTACAACCAACCCATCGGCAAGAACATCACCTACACCACGATGCTCAATGCCTTCTACAACTACACCGAGAAACGCGACGACAACAGGCTCCGCCTCGACCTCAACTGGGAAAACACCCTCAACTTCGCCATCAGCAAACATCTGACGACGGTGTTGTTCGTCCACCTCAAATACGACCACAACACCACCTTCCCCGTTTACGAAGAAATCGACGGCGTGGAGACCGTAGTCGACAACGTACCCAAGCTCCAATTCAAGGAGTCGTTAGGCATCGCTTTCGTACACAACTTCTAAAACAACTGAAAATGAATATATTAGTCACAGGCTGCAATGGCCAATTGGGAACAGAGCTGCAAAAGATTGCGCTGAACGGCAAACAACACCAATGGTTCTTCACCGACATCGACACCTTGGACATCTGCAACAAAACTGCCGTGGAGGAATGCTTCGTGAAGAATGGCATCAATGCCTGCATCAACTGCGCGGCCTACACCGCTGTCGACAAAGCGGAAGACGAACCGGAATTGGCCACATTGGTCAACTCCTTTGCGCCCAAAGTGCTCGCCGAAGCCTGCAAAAATCACGACGCGCTGCTCATCCACGTCTCCACCGACTATGTCTTCGGCGGCGATGCCCATGAGCCTTATAAAGTCGACGGCCCCATCAACCCACAATCGGTCTACGGCCGCACAAAGGCGGAAGGCGAACGCCTCATCCGCGAAAGCGGCTGCAACTACATGATTGTGCGCACGGCATGGCTATACTCCTCTGTGGGCAAGAACTTCGTGAAAACCATGCTCATGCTTGGCGACACGAAAGATGAAATCAACGTGGTGGCCGACCAAAAAGGCTGTCCCACCTGGGCGCACGACTTGGCCATAGCTTTGGTTTCGTTGCTCAACAAGAACGGCAAGAACGAAGTCCACGAGACCTTCCACTTCACCAACGAGGGGCAAATCACCTGGCATGACTTCGCCACTGCCATCATGGAAATTGGTGGAAAGCAGTGCAAGGTAAACCCCATCACCACCGACCAATATCCCACCAAAGCGAAACGCCCTGCATATAGCGTGCTGGATTTGAGTAAGATAAAGGAATATGCTGGTATCGAGATTCCAGACTGGAGGGAGAGCTTGGAGCAGTGTATTGACGAATTAAAATGGATGGCTTCGCTGCGCTCGCAATGACGTGAAGCGACGAGGAAGCCAAGCCCCCTAGGGGCGACAGCCAATAAGCAGGCGACGTAAGTCCCTGCACTGACAAGGCGACGTAAGTCCCTGCATCAACAGAAAACACAACAAAACTATATCAATATGGATCCTCAAATCATCGAAAGAGCAAAATCGTGGCTCACTGAACAATACGATGAAGAAACAAGAAAGAGCGTGCAAAACATGCTCGACAACGACCCCAACGAACTCACCGAGAGCTTCTACCGCAACCTCGAGTTCGGCACCGGCGGACTGCGCGGCATCATGGGTGCCGGCACCAACCGCATGAACATCTACACCGTGGCCATGGCCACACAAGGCTTCGCCAACTACATCAAGAAGATGCACCCCGACAAGAAGGACCTCAGCATCGCCATCTCGTATGACGGACGCAACAACAGCCCCGCCTTCGCCAACGTCACCGCCGACGTGATGTCGGCCAACGGCATCAAGGTCTACATCTTCGACTGCCTCCGCCCCACCCCTGAGCTTTCGTTTGCCGTGCGCGAAATGAAATGCGACGCGGGCGTAATGGTCACTGCCTCACACAATCCTAAAGAGTACAACGGCTACAAGGCCTATTGGAACGACGGCGGACAACTCGTCAGCCCGCACGACAAGAACGTCATCGCCGAGGTGGAGAAAATCACCGACCCGTCGATGGTCAACTTCAAGCGCAACCCCGACCTCATCACTGTGCTTGACGAAAAGTTTGACGACATCTATTTAAATAAGGTGTACGGATTGTCTTTGTCGCTCAACCTCATCAAGAAGCACAAAGGCCTCAAGATTGTCTACACGCCCATCCACGGAACAGGTCGTCGCCTCGTGCCCGAAATTCTAAAGATGAAAGGCTTCGAGAATGTGTATTGCGTTGAGGAACAAATGATTGTAGACGGCAACTTCCCCACCGTCAAGTCGCCCAACCCCGAAGAGCCTGCCGCCATGGCCCTGGCCGTGAAGAAAGCCCAAGAGGTGAATGCCGACTTAGTCATGGCCACCGACCCCGACGCCGACCGCGTAGGCATCGCCGTGAAAGACGACAAGGGCGAATACATCCTGCTCAACGGCAACCAAACCGCCAGCATTTTCGTCTATTATCTGCTGCGCCGTTGGAAAGAACTGGGCAAACTCACCGGCAACGAATACATCGTCAAGACCATCGTCACCACCGAGCTGTTGTTTGAAATCGCGAAGAAATACGACGTAGACCGCTACGACGTGCTGACCGGCTTCAAGTACATCGCCGACAAGATCCTCGAACTCGAAGGCAAGAAGCAATTCATCGGAGGCGGAGAAGAGAGCTACGGCTACTTGGCTGGCGACTTCGTGCGCGACAAGGATGCCGTCATCGCCACCAGCATGATTGCCGAAGCTACGGCCTGGGCTGCCGAACAAGGCAAGACCTTGTATGAGCTGCTCATGGACATCTACAAGGAGTTCGGGCTTTATAAAGAAAAACTCGTCTCGCTGACCAAAAAAGGCATCAGCGGCACCGAGGAAATCAAGGCTTTGATGGCCAAGTTCCGCACCACACCGCCCACCGTCATCGCGGGCGAAAAGGTGGTTGAGATTCGCGACTACAAACTTCAGGAAGCCAAAGACTTGCTGACCGGCAAGACCTCGCCCATCACGCTGCCCAAGAGCGACGTGCTGCAATTCTTCACCGAGAGCGGATCGAAGATTACGGTACGTCCGTCGGGCACCGAACCCAAGATCAAGTTCTATTTCAGCATGAAAGGCGATGCCACCAACGGCATAGAAGCCGCCATGAAAGCCCTCGACGAAAAGCTCAACCAAGCCGCCATAGAATTGACGGAATGACAGTTAGCATGACTACAAAAAAGCGGAAAAAAATTTTTCCGCTTTTTTGTTGCGCGTATTGAAATTTTCTCTACTTTTGCAACCCGAAAGACGGCGGGGTAGCTCAGTTGGTTAGAGCGTCGGATTCATAACCCGGAGGTCATGAGTTCAATTCTCATCCCCGCTACTTCAGAAGCAAGGTGAAAGCCTTGCTTTTTTATTTTGGAATAAATGTTTCCATTTGGGCAACATAATAAGAAAACCGCTATCTTTGCAATAAAAATAAAGCATGTCATTCCTATGAAAAAGCCTTTGCAACTCCTTATTATCATATTGGCAATCAATTTGTTGACATCCTGCGGAGGAAACAAACCCAACGAAAACGAAGGACAGGCAACTGACGTGGCCATAGAAAGCAACGATTCCGTTACCATGCCTCTGCAACAAACTCCCAAAAACACACCTAACTATCACGGTATCAAGCCGTCATCCATCGACACCATGCTCATGGTAGTTGACCGACAAGGCCAAGTGATAGGCCGTTTTGTCAGCTCCACTACCAGCACCTACACCGTTGTCATCCAAGACGACATTGAAATCCCCAAAATCGGGAATAAAGTGGTCACCTTCCGTGCCGTTGACGGGCAAGGCATACTCTTCAACCGCCGTACCAATGTCAACATTCGGCAGCGGCCCGAAATCAATTCGCCCGTGATTTGCCAAATCTCACACGACCCGAAAGAAGAATTCCCCGACCCATATCCATGTTTGGGCAAGACCGACGAATGGTACAAAATCCAAGTGGGAAACAAAGTGGGCTACGTCCGCCACGACCTCGTGGAATGGGACGCCATGAATACCTACTAAAAGCCTACGCCCAAAGCAACAGGCCCGAACAAATAATCAATCCTGTGACAAACAAGTCGATGATGCAGAAGCCCATGATGTCTTTGGCGTTGAGCTTCGCTATGGCCAAGGCAGGCAAGGCCCAGAAAGGCTGAATCAGGTTAGTCCAGGCATCACCCCATGAGATGGCCATGCCAGTCAGTCCCGCATCAACACCCAACGCCGCACCAGCGGTGAACATAATCGGCGCCTGAATAGCCCAGTGGCCACCACCCGATGGCACAAACATGTTCAAAATGGCAGCACAGAAGAAGGTGAACAAGGGATAAGTCTTTGGCGAAGAGATGGCTACACAAGCATTGCTGACCACTTCGCCCAAGCAGATGGCCGACTCGCCCACACCCGTAATGATGCCCATGATGCCGGCATAGAACGGGAATTGCAGCAAGATACCAGCCGCACCGCTCACCGACTTGCCAAAAGCCTTGACATAGGCCAACGGCGTGCCATGCAAGATGATGCCCAAAAACAAGAACAGCATGATGACCGAACCGAGGTCGAAAGTGCCACCTTTTAAGAAAAGATGAATGACCAAATAGGAAAGCCCGAGCAATGCAATGACCCACGCGAGGATAGGGCTATTCTCGACCCTCTCAGCCGGGGTAGTGGCCTTGGGGACGGTCTGTGTGTCTTCCTCAAAAAGCAATGAAGGCTCGATAGCCACCACATGATCACCCTTCGGATGCATCAACGCATTGACCACCACGATAGCAACTATGACAACCGCCACCATGATGAGGTTTTGTGGGGCAAGTATGGTTTGGCTTATCGGAACAGGCTGTGTCAAGGCACCTTGCGTCACGGCTTCGAGATTGGAGCCTGGTGTGGCCATTGTCAGCGGAATGGAGCCTGACAAGCCCGCATGCCACACCACAAAGCCGCTATAGGCCGATGCGATGAGCAAGCGATAGTCGACTCCTTTCAGCTTCTTCGCGATTTCCTTGGCGAAGATGACCCCGACGATGAGGCCGAAGCCCCAGTTGAGCCAGCAAGCCAAGGCCGAGATTCCCGTCACCAACGCAATGGCACCAGCTGGCGTTTTCGGCTTTGCGGCCAATGCGCTGATGCCCAGCTTGATGGACGGTGCCGCCGCCAACGCTGAGCCTGTCACCAGCACCAAGGCCATCTGCATGGCGAAAGCCAAGAGCGACCACACGCCGTTGCCCCAATGCTCAACCACTTCAATCGGGGTTTGATGGCAAACCGGCATGGCGATGATGAAAGCCACCAAGGTCAAAATGACGGCAAAGATGAAAGGCTCAGGCAGGTATTTCTGGACGACTTTGACGCAGAAACGGATAAGCTTTTGAAACATATTGATTTGTGATTTAAAATTCAAAGATTTAAAATTCAATAATTTAAGGATTTAAAAATCAAGATTGGTTCGGGCTGGTATTATAGTCTACCTCTTCCAAAAACAAGGCATGTGCAGGCACCGAAGTTCCCGCTTCGCAACGGTCTTTCCTTTCGATGACGGCACGGAACTCTTCCACAGTCATTCGCCCCTTCCCCACTTCCAACAAGGTGCCGACGATGGCCCGCACCATGTTGCGCAAGAAGCGGTCGGCCTTGATGCGAAACACCAACAAACCGTCCTGTTCAAACCATCGCGCCTCCATAATTTTGCAGTTGTTGGTCTTCACTTGGGTGTGCACCTTTGAGAAACTCGTAAAATCCTCATAATCAAAAAGAAGATTAGCGGCATCTTGCATTTTCATCACATCCAAGTCGCCATAAAGGAAATAGGCATCATGGGTATGGAACGGATTCTTCGTGCGCGTGATATAATAATGATAGGTGCGCGAAACGGCATCGAAACGGGCATGAAAACGCGGCTCGACCTGCCATATACGGTAAATGACAATGTCGTCGGGGAGGAACGCATTCATCTGATGGGCAAGCCTTTCCGCATCGGCGATTTCTTTGTCAAGGTCGAAATGGGCATAATAGTTCCTCGCATGAACGCCCGTGTCGGTGCGCCCACAACCCGTAATCTCCACTCTTTCACCGAGTTTAAGGCTCAAACAACGTTCAACCGCAGCTTGCACGGTTGGCGTGTCGGGCTGGATTTGGTAACCGTTGTAGCGGCTGCCATTGTAGGCCATATGGATGAAATAACGCGGCATCGTTGGGTTTTGAGCCGCAAAAATATGTAATTTTGCCGTCCAATTGAAAGCCCATGAGCATTTTGTACCAACTTAATGACGACGATTGCTACTTTCCGCCTGCCGACCGTGCCAACGGCGACGGCTTGGTGGCCTTTGGTGGCGACCTCTCGCCCCAACGTCTCATCGTCGCCTACGCCAATGGCATATTCCCATGGTACAATGAAGACGAACCGTTGCTTTGGTGGTCTCTCGACCCTCGCCTCATCATCCGCCCAGGTGAGATGAAAGTCAGCAAGTCGCTGAGGCACACCTTGAAAAAGGGCAAGTTTGAGGTGAAAATCGACACTAATTTTCGAGAAGTAATGTTGCATTGCGCCAAAACGCCCCGACCCGACCAAGACGGCACCTGGATCCAAGACGAGATGGTGGATGCCTACAACCATCTTCACGAGTTGGGCTTTGCCCATTCCTTTGAGACCTATTTGGATGGCGAACTTGTCGGCGGCCTTTATGGCATCAGCTTAGGGCAGGTGTTTTTCGGCGAGTCGATGTTCCACACCGTCACCGATGCCTCCAAGGTCGCTTTCTGGCATCTCCACCGTTTTTTGGTTGAGAACAACTTCAAACTCATTGATTGCCAACAAGAGACAAACCACTTGATGAGTTTGGGGGCATATGCCATCCCGCGCAGCCAATTCATCAAGGAATTGCGGACTTTGGTGTATGAGCCCACCCTTGTAGGCAACTGGGGCAACCAGAACTGGGAAGAGATGATCCTCAACATCCATCAGCCGGAGAAAGTCCGATTCAGGAGCTACGAGGTCGACAATTAGAGACAACGATGATTTTTCTACATTTTCGGTCGAAAATCCGAAAAAATCCACTATCTTTGCACCGTCATTGAGAGCCGAGACGGAATCTCGCTCTTGTTTGTTTCACCAAAATGGTTTTTATGGATTCACAAGGAATCAACGTTAGTGTAAACTCGGAAATTGGAAAACTCCAACACGTTCTAGTCCATACACCCGGCCCAGAGCTGGAAAAAGTAACCCCCGAAAATGCCCATAGCTTCCTTTTCAGCGACATCCTGAATATGCAAGTCGCCCAAAAAGAATATGGATACTTCAGAAGAGTGCTCCAGAAAGTGGCACAAGTCCATGAGATTGGCGACTTGCTGACCGACATTTTGCAGATGGAAAACGTCAAAGCCAGTCTTGTCGACCGTATCTGCAAGGCAGAAAACAAAGGGTTCGTCGCCAGCTACCTCAAATCGTTGCCGGCAGCCGAACTGTCGCGCCAACTGATTGAAGGCGTGCAACTTGACGACATCACTTTCATCAACAACGAGCGCTATGCCTTAGCCCCGTTGCCCAACCTATTCTTCATGCGCGACGCATCGTTCACCTTGTTCGACAACATCATGATCAGCAACATGGCCACACAGGTGCGTGCCCGCGAGTGCATGATACTGAACAGCATCTATAACCTTCACCCCTTGTTCGACACCAAGGTCATCAACCCCGTGTTGAACTACGACACCCGTGGCATCGGCACCGTGGAAGGCGGCGACGTGCAAATCATCCGCGACGATGTGGTGGTTTGCGGTCTCGGCTCGCGCACCAACATGCACGGTGTGGAAGCCTTGGTTGAGCACTTGAAGACCAAACCCGGAGTGAAGCACCTGATATTCCAAGAGCTTCCTTTGGAGCCGGAGTCGTTCATCCATCTTGACATGGTCTTCACCATGCTCGATGTCGACAAATGCATGGTTTACGAGCCTGTCATCATGAACAGCAAGTACAAGACTTTCCATATCACCATTGATGGACAGAAGGCTGTCGGAAACGAAGTGTCCGACCTTTTGGCTGGCTTGAATGCTGTAGGCATCGACTTGGAACCCATCTATTGTGGCAACCACAACAACGATTGGGCCGCTCGCGAACAATGGCACAGCGGCTGCAATTTCTTCTGCCTCGCTCCCGGACAGTTCCTCGGTTATGGGCGCAACCAACACACGCTGCAAGCACTTAACAACGCTGGCTTCAATGTGGTGACAGCAGCCGATGTGGTCAACAACAAATTCAACTTGGCCTCGGGCAAGAAATGCATTGTCGCCTTCGAAGGCAACGAGCTTTCGCGTGGCGGCGGCGGCGCACGCTGCATGACAATGCCGATACAGAGAATGCCTGTGGATTGGTAAAGACAAAAAAATGGCGCTCGGTTGAGCGCCATTTTTCATTCTATCGCCACCTCATCAACCATTATCCAAGCCTTTTGGCCGGCATAGGGATGCCATTGGGGCAACACGCCTTGGTTCTCCACCTTCACGCGAACGAACTTGGCTTGCTTTTCGTTGACGCGGGCGCGAGCCTCTACCCTACCGAAGCCCTGCATCTTGTCGGGGCGGTCGAAAACGGGCAACTCGGCAGGCTGCCAGTCGGTAAACTCTTTGCCGTCTTTCGAGAAACTGACCCACACGGATTTGGGCCACACGACCCAATCGTTAGGCTCATGGCAAAGGCCAACCTTCACCGTGCTAATGTCGGTCGGGACAGCCAACTCGATGGTGGCATCCATATCGACACCTTCAAAGCCGAGCCAATCGTTGTAATAATCGCCTGCAACGCCTTTCTTGCCGTCCATCAGAGCGATGTCGGCTTCCTTGCCGTAACGTTCCGCAGGCGGGTTGACAAAGGTCGTAGTCTTGATATTCAAGCGGTTGAACTGACGCAACGCGACGAATGATGACACCATTCCTTTCTTGAACGCCTTGGCTTTGACGGTGGTTGTCTTCGTAATGATGAACGAGGATTTGTAAGTCGGCGACTTCATCGTCGGCTCGCTGCCATCGGTGGTGTAATGGATCTCGACATCGGGGTCGGCACAAGTCATCGAGATGGTCAGCGGGCGGTTGAACATGCGGAAGTCCTCCTTTCCTGCCATCATCGCCTTGATTTCAGGCATCGGGACCATCAAAGAATCCACATTTGGCACTTGGAATCGTGTCAACTCAATCGGATCCTGCGACTTGTCGAAAGCGCGGAGCAGCACCGTGTATTCATACACCTGATTCTTAAGCACATACTTCTCATCAACGCCTGGGCCACAAGTGGCTGTGCCGATGGGGGCCTGCTTGTAATCCACATTGACCGTAAGGAAATCCTTAGGTTCCAATTGATTGATACGGCGTGCTGCGTAAAGGTTGTCGTCATCGTAATTGTAAATGCTGAAATTGAACGGTTCGGGCATCGTGACAAACAATCCGACATCGCTCTTGTCGCTCTTCATAGTCATCCAACGGGTATCGGAATGATTGCCATTGTCTTGAGGAACAACATGCTGTTCAAACAAATCCAAGGCATTAACCTCATAAAGTCCCATTTTTCCTGAAGCGTTACGGTCGGGATAATTCTCGACGTCTTTGCCAAAATAGCCCAAATATTTGTAATCCAACGGCACACGGAACTGCATTCCAATCTTTGGCAAGGAAGTCACCGTTTCCATCGGCTCAACGCGGTTGGTAATGCTGATGTTACCCTCACCATCAATGAGATACATCTTATTCACAACTATTTGCAACTGCCCCATGTCGTCATAGTAATCCACGGCAGCATTAACCGAAACCGTGTTGTCATCAAGCCTTTCAAAATGCAAACCATCTGTCTTGGCAGTCAGATGTTGCAAACCTGATTTTTTCCAGCGAGGCAAAGCCCAGCCATCCACCTCGTCGTTCAAGGTAGGAGCACGCCAGAAGTTATCCTTTAGATTCCCATTCAGGAGTTCCGTTCCCTTAACGAGATAAGACACGATTTGGCCAGAAACCTTGTCGAAAGCAACCGAGAAATCGTCATTGAAAACCGTGAGATTGGCGGCACTGAACTGCACGGCCTTTTCAGTAGCCAACGGCTCCAACGGTGCCGAAGGCCAATCCAACTTGAACTCGTCGTAAGCCACCTCAGTACCAGCTGGCATAAAAGGCAGGCCCTCTTTGAGTTTCACAGAAAAACGCACAAAAAACTCCTCGCCTGGATGCCCGTAGATACGTAAACGTTGGATATTCATCCTTTGCGACTTGTAAGGTTGGAGATCGAGGTCAAACTTTTCTTTCAACAGGACCTTCCCTGCGGAAAAAACGGTGTAATCACAATCATAAGCCGAAGCATCCGTGAACGCATTCCAATTCTTCACTTCAAATTCGCCCGCTTTCAAGTCGATGGCCTTGAACTTGATGGGCTGATACACCTTCTTCACCTCGGCGGCATGATGATGCGGTCTCCTATCGCTGCTCACTACACCATTGCCACAGAAAGCATCGTCGTCTCCCACGCCGTAGGCATGACCGAAATCACCGCCAACCGCCAGCCAATCGACATCCTTGTCCTTGTCGTGGACGATGAAACTCTGGTCCACCCAGTCCCAGATGCAGCCACCTTGCAGTTGCTCGTTGGCTTCAATCACGTCCCAATAATCTTTCAGACCGCCCATGCTGTTACCCATCGCGTGGCAGTATTCCACCATGATGAAAGGTCTGCCTTCTTTGTCAAGACCTTCATCCACAAACTTTTGCAGATATTCCTTGCTGGCATACATCAAGCCTATGACATCGGTATTGCGGTCATAAATGGCTCTTTCGTAAGTCACAGGGCGGGTTTTGTCGCGGTCTTTCATCCAGTCGTAGGTGTACTCGAAATTGACACCGTTGCCACATTCGTTGCCCATCGACCACATGATGACCGAGGGATGGTTTTTGTCTCGTTCGAGCATATTGCGGTTGCGCGACCAAATCATATCGCGGTATTGCGGGTCTTTGGCGAGGCTCTTTTCGCCATAACCTTGGGCATGGGATTCGCAGTTGGCCTCGTCCCAAACGTAAAGGCCATAGCGGTCGCAGAGTTCGTACCAATACGGGTCGTCTGGATAATGACAAGTACGCACCGTGTTGATACCCAATTGTTTCATCAAGGCAATATCCTCTTCCATCGACTCGCGGCTGATGACATGGCCCGTGTAAGGGTCATGCTCATGACGGTTCACACCTTTTATTAATATATACTGCCCATTGATGAGCAACTTGCCATTCTTGATTTCCGAGGTTCGAAAGCCGAACGATGAAGTGAGTTTTTCAATGGTTTTGGCCTTCTTATCCATCAATGAAATCCTTAACTGGTACAAATTGGGACTTTCAGCCGACCAAGGCTTCACCTTCCCTATCTCCTTACTATCGGCAGTCAACTCCACATCGGCATAATAATAGCCGTCGTCTGCCTGCGTAAAGGTCAATTCATTGATAGGTTTGGTGAGTGTGAACAGTAGCTTTTCGGGAAAACCTTGAACTTCTTGCCCTTCGTATGCCCCAATAATCAAACTGCTGTTTTTCTGTATTTTATTGGTTTTGCTTTGCAGCTTAACCTTAATGGCAAAAATGCCGTTTTGGTAGTTCTTGTCCAATCCGGCATGGATTTCATAGTCATAGACGTTCAGCACGGGCTTAGAGTAGAGCACCACATCACGCTCGATACCGCTGATGCGCCAGAAATCCTGGCACTCGAAATAGGATCCGTTGGAAAAGCGGTACACCTTAACTGCCAGCGTGTTCTTCCCCACCTTGACGTATGGCGTAAGGTCAAACTCAGCGTTGGTCTTAGCATCTTCAGTATAACCCACAAACTGTCCGTTCACCCAAACATAGTAGGCCGACTTCACCGCACCAAAGTTGATGAAAGTCAGACGGTCTTTCCAAGTTTCGGGAATGTCGAACTCCGTCAGATAGCAACCTACGGGATTGTCGATCGTCGGGGCGAAAGGCGGCTCATTGGGACGAAACTCATTGTCCACATTGACATAAATGGGCGTTCCGTAGCCGTTCAGTTCCCAGTTGGCCGGCACCTTTATCGTACCCCAATTGGAGGCGTCATAATCCGTTTTGTAGAAGTCGGCAGGGGCCTTCGAGGGCGAGTCTACCCAATGGAATTTCCAGTCGCCGTTGAGGAGTTTGGAAAACTCCTCTCCCACGGGGATGACATTCGTCCGAGGATACAGACGATTGATTTCGTGTATTTTGACATCGTTCCAAGCATTCAGCTCGGCTTCGGTTTGGGCGTTTAGGTTCGCCACGATGAGGCACAGGGCCAGTAGGATTAGTATTCTTTTCATAGAGTCATCTGTTTGCTCCTACACTGCGCTACGCTTGTGTAGGGTTAATGGAATATCGTGTCTTCGACACGAAGCTAGTCAGCGTTCATCATGTGTTCCCTGTCGGCATCGGGTATCCGCTCCGCCTTGTTCGCCTCGCGGTCGAAATAGACCACCACTGCATGGCACAAGGTCTTGATTTCGTTTGTTTTAGTATCCTTCAGGCATTGCTCCATCTTGAAGCTGGAATTGCCCATCTCGGTGACATGGCTCTCGCAGACAATGTCGTCATGGAAATGCACGGGATGGCGGAAATCCAAGTCGACGTGGACGAGGACATACTTGAAAGTCAGCCAGTCGATTTGGGTTTGGAAGACATGTTCGAAGTATCGGCTTCGACCCATGTCGAAGAAGTTGCATTGCGCCCCGTTGTTGACGTGATTGTACGGGTCGAGGTCGCTCATTCGGATTTGTATGGGACAAGAGAACATAATGTTGTTGGATTATTTTGGCTACAAAAATAGGAAAAAGATACGAAACAACACCTTATCTCATCAATTAGCCTCACAAAAGCCACACAGTCAGCGTCCTAAAAAAGAAAATGCCGCCCAAAAGACGGCATTTCCCAAATTGCAAGCAGATTCTGGAATCACTCGTCGATGGAGACCAGCTCCAAGTCGATGAGCAACGGCGAATAAGGCGGCAAGTTTTCACCCAAGTCGAACTCGCCGAAGGCCAACTCCGAAGGCGTCAGCAAGGTAACCTTAGCGCCTGGCGCCATCGTCATTAAGGCCTCGTCAACAGCGGAAATCATCTCGCCACTGCCCAACTTGAACTTCATCGGACGGCCAAACTCGTAGCTCGACTCCAACTGTTCGCCCTTTAGGTTCCTCAGCACATAGTGAACCGACACGGCATCGCCCCACTTTGCCAAATCGCCTTCACCCTCCTCTTGCGAGAGGAAGTAAAGCCCGGTTTCGGTGGGTGCAACGGTGATATTGTTCGACTTCAGATAGTCGTCGATGACCTTCTGTTCGATGGCCTGTTGGCGAATCTTCTCACGCTCCATCTCAGCCTCGCGATCGGCCACCTTCTTTTCGTAGGCTGCCTTGTCCATCACGCTGTTCATCTTCATCACGACGACCAAAGGCGTGTATGGCTTGATGTACTCTTCATAGCCTATGCTATCGAAAGCCAATGACGAAGGCACCACAAAACGCATCGTGCCACCTTCAGGCACCATGCCGATGGCCTCGTTGATGCCCTGACAGATGAACTCCTCGCCATACTGCATCTCGACAGGCTCAACGCCAAACGAGTTCATGATGGTGTCGCCCTGGGGGCCACACATCGTGAAATCGAAGTCGACATAGTCGCCCATCTTGGCCACCCTGCCTTTGCCCTTCGTCTCCATCACGATAAGCCCCGACTCGGTCGCGGTATTTGCCGTGTTGTTGAGCAATGCAGCGACAAAAGCATCTTCTTCGCTTTTCAGGCTGTCAAGCAGCACTTTACGTTCGGCTTCGATGACCTCGAAAGGCTTCACCGACAACAGTTTCAAGTCGTAATAGATGGGCTTGCCGGCAAACTCCTCTGGAATGTCTTCCATAGCCATGATCTTGATGAACACGGAGTCGGCCAGCACCACGAGACGCGCCGAGTCGCCCACATGCATCATCAGCAGGCCATCCGTGACGTCGCCCACAAAATCGGCTTCCTTCAACACGATGGTCATCGGCTCCGAATTGGCAGTATTGAGCAGCATCGAGTCGTTGAAGTACTGCGCCATATGGATGGTCACCTCGTCTTCCAGGCGCGGCATCGTCTTCGAGTCGCCCTTGGAATAGAACTTCAGGTATGCACCGTTGTCCATCTTCTGGAACCCAGAGTAGATGGTATCGCTGCCACATGATGCCATCATCATGGCCACCACAACGGCGGCAAACACGACAAGATAACGTCTCATCTTATTCAAACGTTTCAAAATCAATAAGTTCGACCTCAAACATCAAGTTGGAGAACGGAGCAATTTTTTCGCCAGCCTGACGGTCGCCATAAGCAAGATAATAAGGAATGTAAAGCACACCCTTCTCGCCCTTCGACATCAGCTGCACGCCCTCGTCCCAACCGGGGATGACTTGTCCAACACCCAAGGCAAAGGTGAAAGGCTGGTCGCGCTCGACCGATGAGTCGAAAACGGTGCCATCGAGCAACTTGCCGGTGTAGTGCATCGTGACAGGCTTGCCCACCTGCGGCTTTTCGCCATTGCCTGGCTCGGTCACCACATAGATGAGACCAGAGGCCGTAGGCACGGCTTCGATCTTGTTCTTTGCAAGATAGTCGGCCAGCTCCTTGGCGGCAGTGGCAGTCTGCTCGGGGAAGTCCTCTTTCATCTTGGCCACACGCTCTTCGTTCATTTCCTTCACGTTAGCGGCAAACTTCTCGGCATATTCCTTCTCGGTGTAGAAGTCCTTCAGCTTGATGTCGAAACGCATCACGTCGGTCGACTTGTATTGGGCGGGCAACGTGGGCTGACCCATCAAATACTTGAACGTCGAATCAATGTTGACAATGAATGAGGCCGAATCGCCCTTGTGCATCATGGCAAAGCCCTCGAAAATGTCGCCAGCAAACTGCGACTCCATCAGCTGCATCAAGTTATCGCCGACAGGAAACACCTGCGTGGTGTCGTTGACGGTGCAACCCAGCACCACTTCCATCACATCGCCAACCTGAGGCTGGTTTCCAGTGTTTTGGGTGTAAAACTGATAATACAGTCCGTTTTGCGTCTTCTCATAGCCCGGATAAGGGTTGTTCTCGTTGCAAGCACTCATAGTGCCCAACAGCATGGCAACAGCTGCCATCATAAGGATACTTTTTTTCATTTTATTAGAATTTAATTTGTTGATTTTTAATTATTTCGTTTCAATTACTTCCAACAATTCCACATCAAACACAAGGTTGGAATAGGCTGGGATGTTGTTGTAAGGCTTCTCGCCGTAGGCCAAGGTATAGGGCAGCACAAAACGCGCCTTCTCGCCCACTCGCATCATGGCGACACCCTCTTCCAGACCTCTCAGCACTGAACCTTTGCCCACGACCACGTCGTAGTGACCACCCAACTGGTCGGAGTCGCCCAAAGGCGTACCGTCGAGATACGTGGCAACGAATTTGATGCGGGCTGTCTGGCCGTTTTGCGGCATTTCGCCATCGGTTACCAATGTCTTGGTGAAGAACAGCCCCGTAGCCGTATAGTCGGTTATGTTGTTGGCTTTCAAGTATTCATAGAATCCTTTCTCCGATTCTTCCCTCAATTGGCGCATCTCCTTTTCGGCCTCGGCCTGAAGCTCGGCTGCCGTCGTGATTTTCAGCAGTTTGATGTCGTAAACCAAGTTGGCAAAGGCGGGAATTTCACCCACGGGATGTTCGCCATAGGCCAATTCCGAAGGGATAATGGCCCTCACACGCTCGCCAAGGTGCATGTTCGGCACGATTTCCTCCCAGCCTCGTAGGGTCTGGCCCTCACCAAGGATAAACGAGAACTTCTCTGGACTTTCGAAAGTGCTACCCACCGACTTGCCATTCAGCAAATAGGCAGCAAAATCCAATTCCACTTTCTCACCCTTCACAGGACAACGGCCTTTGCCTGTTTCAACAGGAATAATGTATACACCTGAACTTAAAGGCTTTACGTCAGGATAATTCTGCTGCATATAAGCTGTCAGTTCTTCCTTCGAAGCCTGACGCATGGTTTCCTTCATCTTCTCGATGTTGGCCGTGAAAGCCTCCTCGCTCTGAACCTCGACGAGTTTCACCTCATAGCGGAAATAATCGTCGGCCTTCAGCCCTACCGAATCGGGGTTCCGTGAGTAATACTTTAGCGCAATGGAGTCGGCCTTGATGTAGAACGATGCTGAATCGCCCTCGTGCATCATGGCATAAGCCTCTTGCAAATCGCCAGGGAAATAAGACTCTTTAAGTTTGGCAAACACTTCATTTCCAGCATCTTGCCAATCAAAATACAAAGAATCGTGCAAGTAGCAGGTCATCTTCACCTTAAGGAAATCCGTCAGTTTTGGCTGTGTGGCTGCCGTGTTTTGGCTGTAGAACTTGTAGTACAAACCTCGGTTGGTTTTCTTGTAGCCTGGATAACGCTGGCTACAAGCTGTCATCAACATCATCGCCGTAAGGCAAACCGTTGCAAACAAAATGAAATTTCTCTTCATAACTTATTGATTGTCTATTATTTTAATCGTATAAACCAAAGTGGCGTATTCGGGAATGCGATTGTCATCGCCATGAAGTCCATAAGCCAGATGGAAAGGAATGATCAGCTTGGCCACATCGCCCCGATGCAGGTAGGTCATCGCCTCATCAAGTCCCGACTCCACACCGCCTTCGCCCACAACAAATCTCTTAATTCCATCGTTTTCAGAGGAATAAATCAAGTCGCCAGCAATGGAATGCAGCTCATACTCCAAGGTCACCTTATCGCCTTTTTCGATTTTCTGTTCCGAGCCTTGCTTGAGAATCTGGTAGCGCAAACCCGTTCCCGTCGTGGTCATCTCAAGGCCATGCCTCTGGATGTAATTTGCAATGTCTTCCTGCTCCTCGTTGAGAAGATAGCGATTGGCCTTCTCCATACTGCTTTTCATTTCTCCTTTCGAGATGGGTTTGGGTTGCTTTTGGGTAGACTCACCACAAGCAAACAACGAAAGCAAAAGCAACAATATCAAATATTTACAATAATTTTTCATTCTGCTTCATTCAACAATTCCTGATATTCAGGCAAAACCGATTTCAGCTTCTCCACGGCTTCTTCAAACGAGCAAGTCAGCGTTCCTCCTGCGGCGTTGGTATGGCCTCCGCCCTTGAAGTGCTTGTTGGCCAACTCATGCACAGAAAAGTCCCCTTTCGACCTGAACGACAGCCTGATTTGGTCCTGACGCTCAGTCACCAACACCGCCATCTTTATTTTCTTCATCGAAAGCGGGAAGTTAACCACTCCTTCAGTGTCGCCCGGTTGATAGGAAAAACGTTCCAAATCACTCTTATTCAATGCGATAATAGCCGTTGAATACTGGTCCAATACTTCCATCCTGTTATTGATGGCGAAGCCCAACAATCGCAGACGGTTTTCTGACATAGTGTCATAAACCAACTGGTGGACAAGACCGTAAGGCATTGATTTTTCGACCAATATACTGACCAAATCAAACGTTCGCGGATGAAATATGGAATGGGCGAACGAGCCTGTGTCGGTCATAATGCCCACCAACAGATTTGTGCTCATGCGTTCCGTCAGCTCCTCCTTCCCATAATGCAAAATGATTTCGGTCACTATCTCAGACGCACTCGAAACACAAGTACTCGAATAAACACAGCAAAACTGGCTCTCGTCGGGGTCTCTGTGATGGTCGATCAACACCCTCGGGCAACGCGTCTTTCCAATCTCGTTATGTAAGATGCCACTTCGCGACAAGTTGTTGAAATCCAACATCATGATACATTCTGCTGCCGCGATGGCCGATTTGCACTCTTCGGGACTTTTCTCGAAAACCAAAAACCTATCCGCCCCCGGCATCCAATGGAGAAAGTCAGGAAAATCGTTGGCAACCACCATCTTGACATCATGTCCGCGACATTCCAAGAACTCAGCCATGGCCAAAACCGAACCAATGGCATCGCCATCAGGATTGACGTGGCAGGCCAAAACCATTCGCTTAGGTGATTGAATTACAGCGTCGAAGCGCTCGAAAAAGGTATCCACTTGCATAACTCGAATAAAAGCCTGCAAAGGTACAACAAATTTTCGATTCCACACCTAATTTAATTAATATAAACCTTTTCATCGAGGCAAAAGTACCTCAAAAGTATGGTCGTCGAACACTAGAATGATTTGCTTTGGCGTTGTCGTAAGCCGTTGACTTGCCTGCTCCAACTTCACTTCCTCGACATCCAAATTCAGTGGAAGCTCTTTTTCCTCAAAAGAATCTTTTTCAGGCGTATCATTGCCTGACTCGGGAGAGGGGGCTGGAGAAACAGCTGCGGCAAACGCGGTCGACTCGGTCATCGGTCCGCGTCCAAATATGATCCAATCCAGGCAATATTCCGGAAACGTCTCTTTCAGCTTCTTGACAAACTCCAAACTTGGGTTGTTGCGTCCAGCCAAGAGATGTGAGATATTCGAGGGTTGAATGCCAAGCCTGAGGGCAAACTCGGCTGCGGTCAAATTTTTCGCCCTGATGATATGCGCGATTCGGTCTTTCATTTCATCCAAATTTTCCATGGTAGTATCCTCCGATTTTTTCGTTTTGCACCTTGATTTTGATTTACAAAGGTAAATATTTATTCCTTACAAAAAGCCAATTCGAGTAATTTATTTTTGTAAACCATATTCTACAATATAAAATATTGAAGTAATTCATCAATTTATATATACT
>R28__coassemble_42_pt1 | contig 78695 bp, 69 predicted proteins | sample R28__metabat2_low_PE_021 | metagenome-assembled genome bin R28
GATTCTTGACGAATCAGAAGAAACCTGATGGGGAAAACAAGGCCTTGGTCTCGAAGCTCGAGGATATGTTCAAGACCTACATGGACCAAAAGCAAGAAAAAGAAGCTGAAGAAGCACGAAAACGCTCTATTCAAAAAGCCGTTGAAAGTATCATTTCCTTCGCTGTGGTAATTGTATTGTCCATTATTGTTTTTGCGAAACATAGAAGCAAGAAACTGCTGAAAGAGCAACAAGCGGAAGCGGACAGGATGCTTGGGGAAACAAAACAACAACACCAGGAGGAATTGGAGGCCGAGCGACAAACCCACCGCATGGAGCAAGCCGCCATGTCGGGCCGGCTGAAACGGAGCAACCAGGAACTGCGCGAACTGAAAGACCAGATCAAGCAATTGGATGATTTGGCTGCAAAAACCAAAACTGCAGCATCGTTCAATGAAGAACCCATTTGCCGCCTCATCATGGAACGTGTGAAAGAAGGGCAGTTCAAGTCGAAGGTGAATTACGTCAACTACAAGGATTACGCCTTAAGCAAGAGCAATCTGCTCGACCTACGCTTGGCTGCCGACCAACACTTCAACCAGTTCACCCGCCGCCTCAAGACGGCCTATCCCAAAATAACAAATACTGATCTTGACTACTGCTGCCTCTATCTGCTTGGCCTCACTGATGGCGATGTCGCTGCCCTAATGCAGCGCTCATACAATACCGTTATCGAGCGTAATGGTAAAATGAGAAAGATATTCGGCAGCAATAGAACGCTTCCCACAACCTTAATGGAAATTGCCAACGGCTCCCATCAATTTGATTAATAAGACGTTGACAATAAACCCGTGCCAATCCGAACCATTTTTTTCTTGACAAGATGAGGAAATCATTGATACTTTTGCACCGCAACTTAAACAATAACTGCCATGAAAAAGTTCATCTTTATTCTTTCCCTATTAGCCTTTCATATTGTTGCATTCGCCCAAACACCCGACTTCTACTTCACCTACAACTACCCCGACACGGAGGCCGAAGGAGGAATCGCCTTGGAAACTGAAGACGGCTGTTTCCTTGTGTCAGCTTTTGAATACATGAAAGAATGGATTTACTATGAAGATTATACCGTCGCGGCCAAAATCCTCAAATTATCCGCTACTGGCGAAATGATGGGTGAAATGATGTTTGGTGAAGAGGGCAGACGCTCGACCATAGTGGGGCTCTTTTCTGATCCGAAACAACCAGGCCGCTATCTCGCTGTTGGGAAAATACACGACAACGAGCTTCATTGCGACCGACTTTTGGCCTACAAATTTGACAGAGACCTCCAGACCGTATGGCAAAAGGAAATCGAGATTGATGAATTGGATGATTGTTTCTTTTGTTTTGGCAGAAGCTTCATGGATGCCCAAGGCAATATTGTGTATATGACCCTCCCTTACGAGGTCATTCATCAACCACAAGGAACAGATATACAGTTTCATCCTCAAACCTTTTTCAAGATTTCATCAGACGACGGGACGCTACTGGCCTTTCATGAGAGCGAGCAACCCATTAGCTTGTATCTTGCTTTGGGAAGCATCTTCGAGTTTAAAGACGGCAGTGGCGACTATGGACACGTCTCAAGTTATCATCACAACAATGCGGTGGTCAGGATGAATAGCGACTTTGAAATCATTGATGAGCACCCGCTTCCATTTAAAATGCCTTCGCCATACGGAGGGAACGGTTATGAATTGTATTTCAATAGTACCAGCATCGATTTTCCCACTGTTTTGTCCCAACCCGACAGTTCTTTAGTGATTATTTGGGAAGCCGACGAGCTGTTCAAGCTTCCAGAATGGCGGACGGACATGACGATGTTGAAGATAGATATAGACGGCAACATCATAGCATCCCAAATTGTCGGTTTCGACAATGACAGCGTGGAGTTGGCACCCTATGTGAGGGGGGTAGACAGACATGGAGATTGGTTGTATTTCTGCCATTCAAGCTATACAGTGATAAACGACGAGTTTCACTACGTTCAAGGAACCAATCTTATCACGGTTACCAAAACAGATTCCGACCTTGGTGTGGTTTGGCAACGGTATTGCCATCTCAACATGAATTGTCGGCCACTTTGCATAACAGCCACGAAAGACGGAGGTTGCCTCGTGACGGGTGGTGCTTATTGCGAGGAAAACAACACCGTGTATGTGTTAGCATTCAAGGTATTGGCGGACGGCACGTTAAGTTGCCCCGAAACGGAAATAAGCGTTCGCCCCTACGCCTACTACCCCAACCCCGCCCAAGACCAACTCCGCCTGCATTACTCGCCCGACGTGGAGCCTGCCCAAATCGAGCTTTACGACCTGCAAGGCCGCCTCGTGCGCAGCCAAGGCTCAGGCCTCGAGAGCCTCAGCCTGCAAGGCCTCGCCCCAGGGCAATACGTGATGAAGGTCACCATGACGGACGGGACCGTGTTCTCGGACAAGGTGGTGAAGGAATGATGAGCGAAATCCCGCGATAAGCCCCAATCTCGGAGCTTGAACTTTAACCAATTGTGTTTGAGCGGAATATGAAACGAAAGTAAAATATTTTCATTTTCCGCTTGAACGCATTGGTTTTTTCCTTATTTTTACAAGTTCAAAACTATGTGAATGGAAACAAAGTGGATTTTACATCAATCGGTTGACAAACAGCGGGTTGCTGAAATCGTCAAGGTACTCAATATCGACGAGAACCTTGCCACTTTGCTTGTCCAACGCGGAATTACGAACTACGAAGAGGCCAAAACCTTCTTCCGCCCGTCGCTCTCGCAACTGCACGATCCTTTCCTGATGAAAGACATGGACAAGGCCGTCGAACGCGTGATGCGGGCCATCAGCGAAGGCGAGAAAGTGCTGGTTTACGGCGACTACGACGTTGACGGCACAACGGCCGTGGCGGTGGTCTACACTTATCTGAAGCCTTTCTTCAAGAAGAAAAAAATAGAGTTTTACATCCCCGATCGCTACGAGGAAGGCTACGGCATCTCCGTCAAAGGCATCGACTATGCTGCCGACAACGGTTTCAAATTAGTCATCGCCTTGGACTGCGGCATCAAGGCCGTGGAGCGCATCGAATATGCCAACAGCCGTGGTGTCGACTTCATCATTTGCGACCATCACCGCGCCGGCGACGTCATTCCCCAAGCCGTGGCCGTGCTCGATGCCAAGCGTCCCGATTGCCACTATCCCTACGACGAGCTTTCGGGCTGTGGCGTGGGCTTCAAGCTCATCACGGCACTCTCCATGAAAGGCTTGGGAACCATCCAAGAGGTCTACAAACTGCTCGACTTGCTGGCTGTGAGCATCACCGCCGACATCGTGCCCATCACGGGCGAAAACCGCGTGTTGGCCTATTTCGGCCTGAAGCAGCTCAACAAGAATCCGAGACCCGGCATCGAAGCCATCTTGCAACACGCCAACATCTACCGCCGCGACGAGGATCAGTCGGACGAAAGCGAGAACGCTTTGACAAGAGAGCTGACCGTCAGCGATTTGGTGTTCCTCATCGGGCCGCGCATCAACGCCGCCGGACGCATCGCCAAGGCCTCCGACTCGGTGCGACTGCTCATCGCCGACAAGAAAGAACACGCCGAGAAATTGGCCGCCTCCATCAACGACCTCAACGACGAGCGCCGCGAGTTCGACAACCGCATCACCGAAGAGGCTTTAGGCATGATTGATGCCGACCAAGAACTGAAAGGCGCCAAGAGCACCGTGGTCTTCAACGAACGTTGGCATCGTGGCGTGATCGGCATCGTGGCCTCGCGCCTCACCGATTATTATTATAGGCCTACCATCGTGCTCACCCGCGCCAACGGCCTCATCACTGGCTCGGCACGCTCCATCAAGAGCTTCGACATCTACGACGCCATCGACAACTGCTCCGACCTGCTTGAACACTTCGGTGGACACAAGTACGCCGCAGGCTTGTCGATGAAGCCCGAGAACCTGCCCGAGTTCCGCCGCCGCTTTGAGGCTTATGTGGCCGAACACCTCATCGATGAAGACTTTGTGCCCGAGCTTGAAGTGGACCTAAAGATCAATTTTGCCGACATCACGCCCAAGTTCATGCGCATCCTCAACCAGTTTGCGCCCTTCGGCCCCGGCAACATGGCTCCCGTTTTTTGGACCGACAACGTCGTCGACGCAGGCGGCTCGCGCCCCGTGGGTGGTCACAAGCACCTGAAACTGACCGTGTCGCAGATTGGCGATGCCGCACAAGGCATCGCGCCTTTCTCTGGCATCGCCTTCCAGAAAGGCGACCTCTTCAACCGCATCCACAGCGGCGAGCCTTTCAGCATCTGCTACCATTTGGAGTACAACACATGGCAGGGCCGGACCAACCTTCAGCTTAACGTGAAGGACATTAAGTTTGCAGAGGAATTATAAAATCGAGTGTAGCTTTACTTCCAGAATTGCCACCATTTCTTTTGTCGGCCTTCCACAACGCGAGCCATGCGGCTACGGGATTTCCTTAATTTTGAGAATTGGGTAACCGTTCCTTTTGAGGGGCCTTTCAGCGTAGTGATGGATGATCTGGAGGCCACGAAACCATTTTCGTCGGTGTCGTCGATGTCGCCATACTTGTTTTTCTTGGCGGCATAAACGATGACGTTGTCGATGTACCAGCTGGTGACGTAAGCGCCGTGACCCGCAAAATAGAGGCAGAACTGCGGCGACTTGGTGGTCCATTCCTCCATGTCGAAGGTAAGCATATATTGACTTTGTTGGATGCTTCCTGTCACAGTGTCTTCCCAAATGCTCTCCCAATCCTCGCCGTTTCCTGAGATGCCAATGCCGATGCGGACGTCAAGTTCGCCTTGCGTGGCTTCGAGAGCGTGGTTGAACTGGAAGTTGATGAAGTCGTATTTCTCCAGCTCCACAATGGGCGTGACGAGGCGTGTGGTGCCTTCAAAGTTGAAGTCGGGATACATCTGCATCTCTCGCGGCTTGCAACCGGCGAAGGTCGTGTTGGAGATGTACCACACCACCCAGTCGTCACCCTTCGCATCCCAACCCTCTTCAAGCCAAGGGTTGAAGAAACCCTCACACAGCACCACGTCGCCCTGCTGGGCAAACAGTGGCAGCGTAAAGACCATAAGGAGCAGTGTGAGTAAACGATGCTTCATCGACAGTGAATTTGGCCACAAAAGTATTAAATTTTCGGACGTTATGCAATTTTTGTCGTAATTTTGCCGAATATTAAGGACACGCTTTGCGTCAATGCGAGCGCAGCGAAGCAAATCGCAGATTCGACGAAGTCAATCCAGCAAACAAACTTATCTTTCTGGATTGCTTCGGTCGTGCCTTCCTCGCAATGACGCGAAGCGACGAGAAAGCAAATCATTATGCCAGCAAAAGAAAAAACCGCCTTTTTCTGCAAGGAATGCGGAAACGAGTCGCCGAAATGGTTCGGGAAATGCCCCGCCTGCGGCGCATGGAACACCTGCGTTGAGGAAACCGTAGTGACGGGAAAAGACTCCAAATCAGTGAAAAAGACCGTTGGCTTGGAGATGGACAAAGGTTTGCCCGTCCCCATCAACGAAATCACCAATGCCAAGGAACAACGTATCATTTTGCCTTACGAGGAACTTAATCGCGTTTTAGGTGGCGGCCTTGTGCTCGGCTCGTTGACCCTCGTGGGTGGCGAACCAGGTATCGGCAAATCGACACTGCTCTTGCAGACGGCCTTGCAACTCGCTGGAAAAAAGATCCTTTACATCTCCGGTGAGGAAAGCCAGACCCAAATCAAGATGCGGGCCGAGCGTATCGGCATCCACAACACTGATTGCTTTATCCTGACCGAGACCAATACGCAGGAAATCCTGAAACACTTCAAGAACGTGCAGCCCGACATCGTCATTGTCGACTCCATACAAACGTTGGAATCGCCCTACGTCGACGCTACGGCGGGCAGCCTTTCGCAAATTCGTGAGACGGCAGCCGAGATGAACAAGATTGCCAAGGCCTACCAAGTGCCGGTGTTCCTCATCGGCCACATCACCAAGGACGGCAGCATCGCCGGACCGAAGATTTTGGAGCACATCGTCGACACGGTCTTGCAGTTTGAGGGCGACCGCCACTATGGTTTCCGCATCTTGCGCACCATCAAGAACCGCTTCGGGTCGGCCTCGGAGTTGGGCATCTTCGAGATGAACGCCACGGGACTGCGCGAGGTAACCAACCCCAGCGAGATCCTCCTCTCGCAACGCGACGAGGAAGTGAGCGGCATCGCCATTGCCGCCACCATGGAAGGTCAACGCCCCATGCTCATCGAGACGCAGGCCTTGGTGAGCAGTGCGGCCTACGGCACGCCACAACGCTCCGCCACAGGTTTCGATATTCGTAGGATGAATATGCTGCTCGCGGTCCTCGAAAAACGCGCTGGTTTCCGCCTTTCGATAAAAGATGTGTTCCTGAACATCGCGGGCGGCCTCCGTGTAGATGACCCAGCCATTGATTTGGCCGTCATCGCTGCGGTGCTTTCGTCGAATGCCGACGTGCCTATTCCATCGAGTTATGCCTTTGCTGCCGAGGTGGGGCTTTCGGGCGAAATCCGCGCCGTCACCCGCATCGAGGCCCGCATCGCCGAGGCTGACAAATTAGGTTTTGAAAAGATTTTTGTCTCAAAGTACAATGCCAAGGGATTGGATGCCAAGCGGTTCAAGATTCAGATTGTGCCCGTGGCATCGGTGTATGAGTTGGGGGCGGAGTTGTTTGGATAAATGCCTAAATCCATTCTTCTTCCTCTAAGTCTTGGAACACGACATTGGTGATGTTATGCTTTTTGAAAAGATTCTTTACACGCTCAGTCACAATGATTTTACCGCTTCCTTCAGGTGAGAAAAAATCACAACCATCCCAACTTTCCAAAGGAAAATGAAAACCTTTCATTATCGAAAAGCGGCCTGAAGGGATTATTATGTCGGAGTTTCGAATCGCCTCTTCAGGATATTCTATCGTCCGTATCACCTTGGATTTCGAAATGTCGAACGCTCCGCATTTTCCCGTTATCGTAAGTAGGAAATACTTTAAATCTTCGTGGTCATTGATGGTTATGGGATAGAATTTACAACCAATTATATTATTGTCCTTCAATAATTTAACTACTTTCTCTGAAACTGCATACAACAACCCCTTTCCAGCCGTGACTACATCCCAAAACTTTTTGCCAAAATTTGGGTTGACCATAAAATGGAGTTCTCCTTTCGGAATGTCTTCGTCCTTTCTGATTTTTAAATCATCCCATGAATCCCATTCTTTTTGGCTATAGCAACATGGATTTAAAACCAGGCTTCCTCTTCCCTCATGGAAACTATAGAATTTTGTTGTGCTCATTTTTATCCTTTTTGGTGATTGCTGGTGAAACGGAAAAGGAAAACCAAAAATTGTTTTGGTATTGGAAATTATTGTTATTTTTGCGCCATAAAATCGTTACAATGACCAATCTGAATTACATCAGTTTTAGCGAAGATGGCGTTGAAATCAGTGTCTCTTTGTTCGTTTTCAAGGAAGGCGATACTTATATTGCCTATTGCCCATCTCTCGACCTTTCAGGTTACGACTTAACTGAAGAAAGTGCCCGCGCTGATTTCGACTATATGCTTGCCGATTACCTCACTGACCAGTTGCGCAACGGTACACTCCGTACCGACCTTGCTGCGCATGGCTGGAAGGTAGGCAAGGCTAAAGGCAACGAGCCTGATTTGTCGGACATGCTTGGCATGAACGAGCAACTTCGCTCGCTCGTCACACATTCCTTCAAGAAAACCAATGTCAACAAGACCTGCTCGATGCCCGCATGAACACTTATAGAATTAGTAATATTGGCATTGCGGATTTTCGTCTTTTCCTTGCCGACCAAGGATGTCAGCAAGTGGAATCGGGCAACACAGGGCATGAAAAATGGACAAAAGATGGGATGCTTCGCCCCGTGGTTTTCCAAACCCACATTGACCCAATACCTGAGTTCATTATCAGAAACAACTTGCGAAATATGAATTTAACCGTCAATGACCTTCGGGCTTGGTTGAAACAACGCGATATGAAGAAACGGTCTGAAAAGTAGAGTTTCTTATTTCTCATCAGAAAATCGCCCAATTGTATAGGTTTTAGGATTTCCAAAATTATTTCGAATTCCCAAAAAAAATGCTTACTTTTGCCAAAAATAAACGAATGGATAATGCTGACTCCGAAATTCGACACCTGTTTCTTTGAGCGCTATGCGATGGCTTCGTTAGCCTCCCTTTTGGGCGAGCATTATGCGCATTTGGTCAATCGCGACCGTCCTGATTTGCAGGACGAAGTGCTGGGCATCGGCATTGAGGTGACGCGTGCCATCCCCGAAAACAAGCATATAGCCAATGCCTTGGTGAACGAGATGGCGGGCAAGGAAGTGGTGGAAGTGAACCACGACGTGCTGCGCCAAATCGAGCAAAGCGGCTATGCATACGGCTTGGGCGACGGCAGCCTCGTCGGGCGCAACGAGTACGAGTATTGGTCGATGGCCTTGCCTCTGAAGCGCATCCTCGAAATCAAGATGAACAAGGTGAACGACGGTTTTTATGGCGATTTCAGCGAGTTTGGCCTCTTCGTCTTCACCAAGGACGACCTCGAGTTGCCACAAGTCGAGCAGGCTGTGCTTTTCATGAAGGAGCAGCAAGCCACGCAAAACATTCGTTACGACCGTCTTTTTATCTCGCAAATACAGGCCTTGTATTCATGCGACCTCGTGTTGGGTCAAATACTGCAGTTCAAAGTCAGCCGGACGCAAAGGAAACAATTCTATGAGAGTGCCGTTGGGAGATGACTTCCGAAACCGGCTTAAGGCTCTTGGATAATCGAAAAATGATTATTTTTGCGGCAAAGTAAAGAGATGGACTCCGAAAAAATCATATTGGGCATCGACCCGGGCACGATGGTGATGGGCTACGGCGTCATCCGCGAGCAGGGTAAACAGATGGAACTCATCACGATGGGGGTCATCAACTTGAAGAAACTGGAAAACCAAGCCCTCAAACTGAAGAAGATTTTCGAGCGTGTGCTCGAAATCATCAACGAATACCATCCCGACGAATTGGCCATCGAGGCACCGTTTTTTGGCAAGAATGTGCAATCAATGCTGAAGTTGGGGCGTGCCCAAGGCGTGGCCATGGCTGCTGCGCTTTATCGCGACATCCCGATTTTCGAGTATTCGCCCAAGACCATCAAGCAGAACATCACGGGCAACGGAAACGCCTCGAAGGAACAGGTGGCCAAGATGGTGCATTTCATCCTCAAAACCGACCAAGACCCGCAGTTTTTTGATGCTACCGATGCCGTGGCCGCCGCCGTGTGCCACAGCATCAGCAAGGGCCGTGACGTGAACTACACCAAACACACCACCGAGAAAGCCAAGGCGCACCGCCGCCCCGACTGGAGCCAATTCATCGCCGAGAACCCTGACCGCGTGAAGCTATGACACTCCGACAATTGGAACAATATTTGACAAGTAAGTGAGTTATTAATAATGTAAAACACGAACCACTATGATTATCTCCATTATCTGCATCACCGTTTTGGCCTATGTCATTGCAGGCAAGGACATCAACAAGCAATTGGAAAAGCTGAAAAGCGTCGATTGGAAAGCCAAGTCGACCGACGTGTTCGGAAAAATCGGCAACTATGCCAAAAAGGCAGGCCGTTTGGCCACCAAGCCCTTGCTTCAGCTCTATTATGTGCTGACCATGGGCGAGACTTCCACCCTTGAGAAAGCCCTCATCATGGGCGCCATCCTCTACACCGTCATGCCGATCAGTTTGATTTCGTTCAAGGCGCACAAAATCCTTGGCGCCCTCGACGAAGGACTCGCCGTGGTTTACGTCATCAAGAAGGTGCAAAACAAGATTACACCCGAAATCAACGCCAAGGTCGAGGAGACCTTGAACGCATGGTTTGGCGCGGGAGCGAGAGAACAAACTGCATGATCCGCTGTGTGATTCATTTGGTTTCATAAAAATCGCCCATCAACAGATTCCATCAGGAATACCATAGATGGGCGATTTGTATTTTGATAATCAGTATTTTATAGTTCTGACGAGAGGAAATATTTTCCGCTACCATAGGTTCTCACTTCGTAACCGTCGGCAGTGGGCACGTATACCTCAGCCGTGGTGTTGGCAGGGATGATGAAGTCCCATTCGAAGTGGTTGCCGTTGCGTTTCCAGTTGCTTTCGATGCGGCCCGAGACGGAGTTGTAGGCACAATTCACGAAATCAAGTCCCTCGATAGGATAGGGCTTGAGTTGGATTTTGCTGTAGCCAGGCTCCATGGCGCGGATGCCGCCGAGGTATTCGTATTCCCAAAGGATGAGGTCGCCGAGGAGCATCACGTGGTTGCCTGAGTTCATGGCAGGGTCGGCGGTGTTGCCGTTCCAGAGCTCCCAAATGGTGGTGGCGCCGCTGCGCACCATGTAGCCCCAGCTCGGGTAGGTGTCGTTGCTGGCAATCTTGAGGGCGAGGTCGCTGTGGCCGTATTCCGTCAGGCAACGCATCAGCTGTTGGATGCCGATGACACCCGTCGACACATGGCCGCCACATTCGTTCATCGTCTTGTCGATGATGCTTTCCATCACCTTGTCTTCCAATCCCTTAGGTACCATACCAAACCACAAGGGCAGGATGTTGGCCGTCACTGTGTTGTTGGCGTAGACACCCGTCACGCGGTTGAAGTACTTGTCGTTGAAGGCGATGGTCGAGGTGGTGATTTCCTGGTTGAAGAAATCGACATCTTCCGTGTAGCCCAAAAGCTCTGCAAATTTGGCCATCTTGCCGCAGAGGTAGCAATAGAACGGCGTGGAGATGACGGTCGACTCGGTGATGCGGTTCGGGTCGTTGGAGTGGATGAGTTCGAGACTCTCGGGAGGCATGCACCAGTCGCCGTAGGTGTCTTTGGGCATGAGGCCGCCTCGCATATAGTCGTCTTTCATGTGGACGATCCACTTCTTCCAGGCGTCGTAGTGCTGGCGAATGGGTTCCATGTCGCCGAAGCGGGTGTAAAGCATGTCGGTGACGGTGACCATAGCACCCGGCCAGGTCATGTTGTCGGTGTAGCCGCGCCAATAGGGCGGGATGACGTTGGCCAACGAGCCGTTTTCCTTCTGGCTGTCGTCGCCGTCGGTGAGCCACTTGGCGTAGAGCTGATGGTTGCCGAAGATATACGACTCGCCGTAGTTGCCCGTGGTGCGGTCGCCGGTCCAGCCCATGCGCTCATCGCGCTGCGGACAGTCGGTGGGCATCGAGCGGTAGTTACCCCGGATGCCCCAATAGGCGTTTTTGTAGACCGCGTTGATGATTTCGTTGGAGGTCTCAAACGAACCCGTCACTGGCATTTCGTCATAAATCACCCAGCCCTCGAAGTCGTCCATGGTGGGCGTTTCGCGCAGGCCGCTGATTTCAACGTAACGGAAGCCGTGGTAGACGAACATGGGATGCCATTGTAGTTGAGAGTTGAGAGTTGAGAGTTGAGAGTTGTTGGCAACGATATAGTGGTCGATGTTTTCAGAGCTGCGGAGGTTAGCGGTGTAGAGCGTGCTGTCGTCTTTCAAGAGTTCGGCGAAACGAAGTGTGATGACATCGCCAGGCTGCTGGCCGCGCACCTTCATGTCGATGAGGCCGACCATGTTTTGGCCCATGTCCAAGTACCATTTGTCGCCTTTTTGGAACATGCTGATGGGTTTCAGCTTCTCCATCACGGTGATGTTGGGGTTGGGTTGGGCGGTCAGTTCGCCTTCGGGAGCGTCCACAAGTTCGGCTTGGAGCCAAGTGGAGTCATTGTATTGGGCTTTGTTCCAGTCACCGAGTTCGAAGTTCTCGTCGTAGGTCTCACCGTCCCATTCGTTGGCGGTGCGGATGGGGCCACGGTTGGTGATTTTCCAGCTGTCGTCGCTGACGATGGTTTCCTTTTGGCCGTCGTTGTAGGTCACTTCGAGTTGGAGCAGCAGTCGCGGCGTGCCAAAGGCAAACACGTGTTCGGTGCCGTCCCAGTTGGGATTTTCGGCATTGTGGCGGATGGCCGTGTAGCGACCGCCTTCAAGGATGATGCCGATGGCGTTGTCGCCGTTTTGCAGTTGGCTGGTCACGTCGTAGGTGTTGAAATAGACGCGCTTCGAGTACCACGAAAGCGTGGGCTTTAGCAGCTCGTCGGGCGCGACTTCGGTACCGTTGAGGTAGGCACTATAGACGCCCATGCCGCTGACGTAAAGCCTTGCCGATGCGATGCCGTCTTTAAGGTTGAACTCCTTGCGCAGATAACGAGCCGCTATGCGGGTTTTGCCCACCAAAACGTCGTCGTCAAACTCGTGGCCAATCCATTTCGCTTGCCAGTCGTCTTGGTTCAAAAGGCTGATTTCAAACGATTTCACTTCACTTTCCACTTTGGCTTTCGCGTCCCCACTGGAAGCGGTGGCGATGACTTTCCAGAACGCCTTGTCGCGACTTTGCAAAGGCTTGCCAGCGTAGGGAACGTAGAGCATTTGGCTCGATTCCGTCACGCCCGAGTCCCAAAGGTCGCCGGCGTTGTTTTTGGCGTTTTCGGCGGTCGAGGCCACTATGATACGGTAGTCTTGTTGAACAACATCATAGACATCTATGGCCTCAAAGTTCCAGCTGAAGCGTGGTGTGGCTGTGGCCAAAGGCATTGGGCGCACTTGTTGTTCCACATTCGCGTTGGTGATGCTGACGTTGAGCGTGTCGTTGGTGCACGACGCGAGGGCAAGGAATGCCAAAAAGATAAAGGCAATGTGTTTCATAGAGCTATTCATTTTGTTCCCGCAAAGGTAAGAAAATTATTGTTCGCGCATTCTTTTGGGTTCAAATCCCAAATCAATTTGTTCAATGCCGTTAGCGTCGACTTTCAGCATAATGGATTCCATTGGCTTGAAATTCAATGTATAAGCCTCAGTCTTTCCATGATGGTTGACGGTGATTTCGCGGGTTGCGCCTTGGTCGGTGAAGGCATAGCAGTAGTCCAAAGGATATTCGATGGTCTGGGTCATTGGGTTGGCGACAAAGATATAATAGGTGTCGTTGTCCTCGCGGATCCAGAAATCGGGAAGGTTTTCGCCCTCAATCAGCGGTGTTGTAGGGCTGTCACAATTCCCCCTTCCAAAGGGGGCAGGGGGATTGGGCAGCCGTACAAGTTGTTCGATAAGATTTTCATATTCAGCATGTTTCACCATTCCAGGTTCCTTGGGCGTGCGTTTGACGATAACAGGCAGTCCGGCCTCAGCCAGACGAATGATTTCCTGCAACGCGCTCATTTCCATGTATTCCACGTCGCAATACAAGGCCTTGAAGTCAGCCTTGCCGCAGTGCAAAATGCCGTTCTCGAATTTGGCGGATTTCAGGAAATGTTCGTTCACCCAAATAGGCTGCATTCCCTTGAATTCCTCCGGCGTGTTGATGAAGCGCATCTCGTACTCGCCCCAGAAGAAGGCTTTCACCTTGCGCACCGAGTCGGGATAGGTGCCGCCCATCCAAGCGTCTTCAAGAGGCATATAAACGGCCAAGTTGCTGTAGTTCTTGCCTTTACGCATATATTCGGAGACCTTGGTCATATAGTTGTTGAAATCGGTCAAATCGTTGCCACTGAGGTTGTTGCCTTCGTTTGTACTGATTTGGCAGGTGGTGTAGAAGTGGTTTGTCGTGTCGCCCACCTTATTATAAGGGAAGCCGTGCCAGATGATTTGGTTGGTGCCGTTGGCGAAAAGCGCGTCACAGATGAGCTTGAGGTCGGCGATTTGCTCGCGACCTTGGTGAGGGCTCTGGCCGCGACCGTTCTTGTAGCGCAGGCTGGTCCAACCGTAGGCGCAGGTGAAGGTCTCAGCGGTGACGGCGGGCTTGTCGGCGAGGGTGGCTGCTGAGGCTGCAATCTTGCTGAAGCAAGGCTCGTAGAGGATGGCTTCGGTTTCGGGCACGTCGACAAGGGTGAAAGCGGTCAGCAGGTCAGTGGGGGCACCGCCACATTGGGCACGCGAGAAAGCCCCGACCTTGGTGGCATTGTTGGCAAACGGTTGATAGAATTCGTTCAACACATAGCCCGACAGCGTGTGCATATAGTCGTAGAACACATCAGCGTTCTCTTCATCCAAAAGGGTCCGGTTTTCCATGTATGGCGTGATGTCGTAGCCATGTTCTTGCATGAAGGTCTCGCCAAAACCTGGTGTCCAGGCGTATTGGGTTTCCACTTCCCACGAGTCGACGAACACGCCCGACTTGCTGCCTTTGTAAGCCTCGGCAAGTCCCTTGTTCATCTTATCGGCATAGCGATAAAAAGCGTCTTTGTCAAGATGGTTGAGGATGCGGGCTTCGCGGGGGAAGTCCCAGGTGTAGCCGCGATTAGCCGATTCCACCGACTTTCCCGCAAGGCAGTCATCGTTTTCGAAATAGGTGCGTGTTTGGTCGTTGGCGGGAAGGTTGGCATCGCTGAAAGGCCAGAGGGTGCCATAGGTGAAGTCGCAGCCGAGGCCGAGCGAGTCGGCAGTGCGTTTGGCGAAGTTGACATGAGAGGCCCATTCGGGCGAAAGAAACTCAGGATGGACGGTGGTGGAGTCCAAGCCCATCGGGTAGATCCAGGCGATTTCGACGCCACCGAAGCCGTGGTCACGCAGCCAGACGAGTTGGTCTTTCACATCCTTGTTGTCGATTTCCGACGAGAACCACCACCAGCGGGTGTAGGGCTTGTGGGAGGCGTAGAGCTCAGGTTCTGTTATGCTATCGGTGGTTGCTTTTTGGGTGTTGCCGGTGCAGCTAGCAAAAGCCATGATTATGGCTGCCAATGTGATAATGAGTAGATGGTTTCTTTTCATTTTTATTTGATTTTGAATTGATTACATTGTTATTAATTTGAAATCACAATTACTTGCCATGATAAACCGCTGTTAGTTGATTGTATGCATTTGCCATCTGTTCCCTTATTAATTCATTATCCAATTGGCTCAAAATCGTTTTGCTTTCATTCAATAAGGTTTCAATGGCTTCGTGGTCTCTTTTTTGTTGTTCCCTCGAAGCTATTATTACCTTGGAAGGTTTTGTCTTGTCGTTCCAGTTACCATTTGTCAATTGGTAATCAGCAATTTGGCTTTTGGCAAAACAGTCAAAAAGGCAAATCCTTTCCACAGCTTTTTCTTGATAGAGCAGGTCTAATGATGTTGGCAATCCCTCAGCGGCATGGTTGTGCGACTCGATGTCAATCATCCTACCGAAGCCTTTGGTCTGCACTTCCTTGAAATAGCGGACAAAGGCGTTCAACAATGAAAACTCCCTGCAAGCGGCAATGGCAAAGGCAGCTGTTCCGTAGCCGTTGGAGCGGAGTTTTTCGGCAGTTCGCATAGGAACGGAAGACGAACGCATGGTGCCTTCCACTACAAAACTAAATCGTTGGTTTATGGCTTCTTGGATTAGTCCTTCGGTAAAAACATTAGAAAAAATCTGGGTTTCTTTCGAGTAGTTCCAAACGTCTTTGCTGAGTTCACCAAAACGAGGGTGCCAGATACGATAGTTATCACCATTAATGGCAAGAAAATGCTTGTCAGGAAACAACCTTTCCGCCCAAAGGTTCAATTGACCCTTCCCAACGGCACCTTGTCCACCCAAAAGAACGCCAAATGGTTGGTTGTCGGGAACGATGTCTTTTAAGAGCCATTTTTTAGACTCTTCGAAAATCTTCAAAACCTCAAAGGTTGGCATAGGTCGCTTTGATTATTGGAGAATAAAGGCGAAACACTTTATCATAAAGAGATGCTCGTGCTTTTTCGTTTCCATTTCTACCTGTCAATACACCTTCCTCATAGCAATACATGTCGATTCTTTCTTCTAATGTCTTGCGTTCTTCTTCAGTTGTAGCTTTATCTTTTTGTTTACTTGCCAACATCCTCATCAAATTAATGATTTCAATGGCCAAGTCGTAATTCATTGCTTGTTCTGCCGCGCTCATAGTTTAACTTGTTTAGATTCGCAAAAATACACAATTATGGGATTATAACCCAAACACGTCCGCCAATTCCTTCATCTGCGCCTCGCTCATGCCTTCAGGCTCGAAGCCCATGTTGCGGGCGCTCATATAGATTTGCGCGGCCTTGTTGAGCACATCCACTTGGTCGAAAGCTGACATGATGTCGGTGTCGACGGCAAACACACCATGCTTCTCCCACATCACCACATCGTAGCCTTCATCAATGGTTTTTATGGTGGCCTCGCCGAGTCCTACACTCGACGGCAACAAATAGGGCACAATGCCCAACCCTTTCGGACAGAAAGCCCGCGTTTCGGGTATCATCGACCAGAGGATTTTGGTCAGCACGTCTTTCTCCAAAAACGGACGGTGGTGCGTCATGGCCACGAGTTCGATGGGATGAGTGTGGAGCGAGGCCTTGTAAGGCGAGTCTTTGGAAATCAGGTAATTGTGTACGCTAAGGTGAGAAGGCAGTTCTGAAGTAGGCTTCACGGGCTTGTCGGCGATGATTTCGTAATGGGCGCAGTCGTCAGTGATGCGGATGACGGAGCCGTTGTCCATGGGCCATCGGGCGAGGTCGCGCATACGGCGGTTGGTGCCCTTGCAGAAGAAATAGCAGCCTTTGAGGTGAGGCAAGGTCGTTCCGATTGGGAGTTGAGAGTTGAGAGTTGAGAGTTTAGAGTAGTTGAAAGTTGAAAGTTGATTGGTGACGTTGACGACGATATTGCCGCCGTTGCGCTCGGCCCAGCCTTTTTGCCAAAGGTAGCCTGCCACCTCGGCCACTTGTTCAATTTGGTGTTTCAGTTCGGGGTTGTTGTTTAGGATGCTTTCCATGTTTCAATAGTTTTCTCCATACCGTTCCTTAGTAATCTGACTGAGCGATTTTCCTCGTGTATTCGGGCAACCAATGACGCCCACAATCAACGAGATGAGCAGCAGCCCGATCATGCACCAGGCAGCCACAGTGAAGCCTTCTCCATTTTCGCCATAGATGAAGGTGAAGACGAGTCCCCACAAGGCCGAGAGACCTCTCACCACGAAGAACATCAATCCTTGCGCACCAGCACGGAACTTGGCCGGAAACAGCTCGGACCCCCACAAGGCGTAGAAAATCTGCACCGACATACCGCCTTCGATGCCCCAAAGGATGGTGAAGAGCCACAGCGAAGCAGTGCCGTTGACGCCAAAGGCGACAATGACGACCCACGCACCGAGGGCGAAGAGTAGACCGAGGATGTAAACCAACTTATGGCTGACCTTGTCGATAAACGTCGAAGTGATAAAGGTGACGCCCACGATGATGGCCCATTGGATGCAGTTCATCCAGTTGGCTTGCTCGTTGCTGATGCCGCCTGCGGTCTCGTAGATGTGGGGCTGGAAGAAGCCCAAAACGGAGGCCACGAGATTCCAAGTGAGGTAGATGACAGCCAAGAAACACGCAGTCTTGATGGCAATTTTGTTGGAGAACAGCACCTTGAACGCGTGCCAAAGTCCGGTGTCTTCGCCTTTGGCTTTGGCCGTGGCTTGACTTTCCTTCCACTCGCTGCTTTCTTCGAGTTTGCGTTGCATGTTCCAGGCGATGAAAGCGACCAACAGTAGTGAGAAGAACACGATGCGCGAGCTGAACACATTGACGGCCTCCTGCGGCAGGTCGGCGCCGCCAATGGCATGGGCGATGCTTTCCACCCAGCCGAACAAGTAACCGTCGGGAGCGAAGAACATGCCCAAAAGCAGAATAATCATCGGCCCGAAGCCCCACGACATCTGCGAGATGCAAATGTTGCGGCCACGGTTGTTGGTCTCCGAGCTTTCGGAGATGTAGGTCCAAGAGGCGGGCACACCGATGCCGACCGAGATGCCCGTCACCAAGAAACCGGCGAGCAGCATCGGGAAGTTGGCGGAGAGCATGATGAGCAGCACGCCCAGCATATACACCAAAAGATTGTAGGTGTATATGAACTTGCGCCCGTATTTGTCGGCCAAGAAACCGCCGATGATGGCACCGATGGCGGCACCCAAGCAGTTGGCACTGATGAAGTTAAGCCATCCGAGATGCACCTCGGTGAGGCCAAGGTATTTCTGCCACAACGTCAGGCCGCTGGCTCCTGCGACAATGGCGCCAGCGTCCAAGTAGTTCGTCAATGAGACGGCGATGGTGCTTTTTAGACTTTTGTTCATTGTTTAATTGTTTGGTGTTGAATTGTTTAATTGTTGTTCGTGTCAAACGATTGACTACATCGAATTATCATTTCAACAATTAAACAATCAACGATTCAACATCTTTTCAATGTTACCTCTTTCTCATACTGCTGAATGCAGCCAATGAACTCCTCGCCCACTGGCACGTTGTTCTTCAAATTGAAGTAGTCGTAGACGGCACCGAAGGGCAGCGACTTCATCTCTTCAAGCAAAGCCAGACGCTCAAAGCCTTGACCATTGTCTTCATACTTGCGAAGCATGTCGAGTGGCTCAAGTAGGGCTTGCAGCAGGCATTTCTGCGTGGCGCGGGTGCCGATGACGTAGGCACCTATTCTGTTAATGGAAGCATCGAAGTAGTCGAGACCGATATGGGCGCGGTGGAGGGCTTCGGCGCGGACGATTTCCTTGAACAGGTCCAAAGTCTGGTCGTTCATGATGGTCACGTGATCGGAGTCCCAACGGATGGGGCGACTGACGTGGAGCATCAGCTCAGGCACATAGAGGAGCAGCGACGAGACCTTGTCGGCCACATTCTCGGTAGGCTCGTAGTGACCCGTGTCGAGCGTGTAGATGACCTTGCGCGTGGCGCAGTAGCCTTCGTAGAAGTCCATCGAGCCGACGGTGAAACTCTCCAAACCGATGCCGAAGAGCTTGGCCTCGACGCATGATTTCATGTCGGGCAGCGGTTCGGCCAAAATCTCGTCCAACGATTCGGCCAAAATCTCGCGATAGCGTTTGCGTTCCACGGTGATGTCCTTCAGTCCGTCGTGTACCCAGATGTTCATGATGCAGGGGTCGCTTTGCGCCTTGCCCATCGCGTCGGCGATACGGCGGCAGCGTTTGGTGTGCTCAATCCAAAAGTTGCGGATTTCGGGGTCGGGGTTGGCCAAACTCAAATCCCCGCTCTTGGGATGACCGAACGAGGTGGAGTTGAAATCGAGGTTCATCTTGACCAACTTGGCCCAGTCGATCCAACTCTGGAAATGCTCGACGCCCACTTGGTCGCGGTCGATCAACTTCCCGCCGAAGTCGCCATAGATTTCGTGCAGGTTGACGCGTTGCGTGCCCGCTAATAGCGACTTCACAAATTCGAGGTCTTTGCGCACCTCGTCGATGGTGCGGGCGCGACCTGGGTAGTTGCCCGTGGTTTGAATGCCGCCCGAGAGGCCGGCGTTGCTCTCGAAGCCGAGCACGTCGTCGGTCTGCCAGCAGTGCAGCGAGATGGGGGTCTTTTCGAGGGTCTCAATGGCCTTGTCGGTGTCGATGCCGAGGGCGGCGTAGCGCTCGCGGGCCAGTTCGTAGGATTTTTGGAGGTTTTGTGTGTTCATATTTTGCTGTTTTTAGAGCAGGGACTCACGCCTGCTGCTTATTGATGTGTCGCCCCTATGGGGCTTTTTAACCTTGCAAAATTACATTTTTTCGCTTTTTCCACCAATTTTTCATGCCTGAAAGAAAATTTGGCTGGGTGGAACCTGTCTATCGTGCCCCCATTCTTGCGAATTTGCAGTTCCCAACCGAGCACCCATATCTCAATAAAATTCCGAGTTTTGGACGTTTTTTTTGGATTTTTTTGACTTATAGGTCATTTTGATGGTAGTGGCAGGCATGGCAACTTTTGCTTCGTGCAACAAGAAAGGATAACCCCAAACAACTTCCTGAAAAAATCACCATCAGCGGTCAAGTGACCGACAAGGACGGAAATCGTGAAAGACGGTTACGAGTATAGACATTCTGGATTGGTGGACAAATATAAGGCCCGTCGGGAAATTAATGCCGTCTTGAAGGATGAGGGTGAATAATTCCGATCGGCATTGATAGCCAATCGACGTACTGCCATGAATCCCGCAAGATTGATTGGGATTCGTGGCAGTTTTGTTTTCGGAAATCAGAGATATTCCCAAAAATGTGTATTTTTGCCAACAAAATCAGTTGTTATGTATCGCGATTCCCTTTATTCCGCTTTAAGGGAAGACGCAAAAGGAATGAAATAAGAAAAACACATCGTGTCGAAACAAATTACCATAGTACTCATGGCCCTGTTGCTCGTCGCCACCTCCTGCGCCTCGCGCAAGAAAACCGTCGTGCCCACGCCACCGCAGTCGTTTGAATGGCTTACGGCCAACATGAACATCCAAGCCGAAGGCAACGGCATGGAATTCAACGACCTATGGGGACAACTGCGGATGCGCAACGACAGCCTTATTTGGCTCAGCGTGACCGCCACAATGGGCGTTGAAGTGCTACGCGCCAAAGTGAGCAACGACTCGGTTTGGCTCATTAATCGCTTGGAAAAGACCTACTTGGCCGAGCCTTTGGACACGGTTTCTGCCCAACTGGGGATGCCGCTCAGCCTGCCTTTGCTGCAAACTTCGCTTCTGGACAATAACCAAGGCATTCCGCCCGTTGAAAACCAAACAGTGCAGTTGAAAACCTTCTTGATGGGAGGCTTGTCTGCCAAAATCAGATACAACAACGTGAGAATCAACGAAAAGACGACATTCCCACTGAGAATTACGGACAAGATGGAGCGAATGCAAATCAACCCAAGAAATGAAAACTAAAGCCAACATAAAAGACGCGAGACTGCGAGACGCGAGACGCGGGGCTTTTGGACAATGTCCCGTGTCCCGTAGTCCCGTGTCCCGTGTCAAAAAAAACGGTTTCATCCTCTGTGCCATTACGTTATTACTTCTTGCCTCAAGTCCGGCCTACTGCCAAAAGACCAAAGGCAAGTCGAAAAAGCAACTGCAAAGCGAGATCACCTCGCTGCAAAAGGAGATTTCGACCGCCAACCAATTGCTGAAAAAGACCTCAAAAGACAAGGAAATGACCCTCAACGAGGTCAACCTCTTGGACAAGAAAATCAAGCAACGCGAAAAGCTCATCAAGGCTTACAACGAGCAGATTGCCGTCTTAGACGAGGAAATCAGCCAAGGCCAGAGCAACATCAAGACGCTCAACACCGACCTCGGCAAGCTGCAAAAGGAATACGCCAAGATGATCACCTTCGCCTACAAGAACCGCAGCCACTTCGACCGTCTGGCCTTCATCTTCGCCGCCGACGACTTCAACCAAGCCTTCAGCCGACTGCGCTACATCCGCCAGTTCAGCGACGCCCGAAAGGTGAAGATGGAACAAATCAGCTCCACCCAGCGGCAAATCAGCAACGCCGTGGAAGCCAGCCAACAAGCCCGCGAGGAACAAACGGCACTATTGAAAGACGAAAAAACACAACAAGACGCATTGAAGGGCGAAAAAGACGACCTCAACAAACAAGTGGCAGCCCTGAAGAAAAAGGAAGGCAGCATCCAGCAAGACATCAAGAACAAGCAACAGCAGGCACAAAAGCTGCAAAAGGCCATCGACGACATCATTGCCGAGGAAATCCGCAAGGCCAACGAGGAAGCCGAACGAAAACGCAAGGAAGAAGCGAAGAAAAACGCGGCCAAAGAAGGCACAACCACCACCACGGCACCCGCCCCAAAGAAGGAAACCGGCATGGCCCTGACGCCCTCCGAAAAGACCCTCTCGTCGAACTTCGTCAGCAACAAAGGCAAGCTGCCCTGGCCCGTGGAGCGCGGCGTCGTCTCCTCGACCTACGGCAAGCACGCCTCGGTAGTCTCCGACAAGGTGACCGTCACCAACAACGGCATCGACATCGCCACCACCGAAGGCTCGAAAGCCCGTGCCGTATTCGACGGCGAAGTGACCAGCGTAACCAAACTGACCGGCTCAAACACCGTTGTCATCATCCGCCACGGCGAGTATTTCACCGTCTACTCCAACCTCGAAAACGTTACCGTCAAGCGTGGCGACAAGGTGAAGACGAAGCAAAACATCGGCACCGTCCACACCAACATGACCGAAGGCAAGACCGAGCTGCACTTCGAACTGTTGAAAGAACAAAACCGACAAAACCCAGCCAACTGGCTTTCAAATTAGTATATTGTGAAACAAAACCGACAAAACACCCAAAACCCAGTTCTTGGTTGTGGAAAGCAGCCAACCGGCCTGCTTTCCGGCGGCTACCCCAGTTGGGGAGCCGCACCCACCCAAAAAGTTTTGTTGGCTTTGAAAGTTTTGTGAAAGAAAGAAAAATGATATGAAAAAGTATTTGTTTGCACTACTATCAATCGCTGTGGTTTTGCTTGTTACCTCCTGCAAAACCAAGGAAGTGCCCGGAAGAAGACGCGCTCCACGCAACTGCAATAGTTGCACCAAATGGAGCTATACCCCTCAAGAAAACACAGAAACCTTCCTTTTGACCCGCAATGAAGCCTGAAGAACTCGAACTTTTGAAGCGCTATTTCCCCAAAGCCTCGGTCGCGATGGTGGGCGAGATTTTCGAGCAACGTCGTTTCAGACTGCACTTCAAGCGACCGCGTGCCTCCAAGTTGGGCGACTTCCGCCCGCCACGAACCAAAAACGGCATCTGCGCCATCACCATCAACCTGGATTTGAACCCCTATCAGATGCTGGTGACCTATGTCCATGAAGTGGCGCATTATGATGTGTATCAACAATATGGCTCAAGGATGGTGCAGCCTCACGGCATAGAGTGGCAAAAACGTTTCGCCTCGCTTTTGCTGCCTTTCATGACCGAAGCCATCTTCCCGAAAGACGTGCTCGAAGCCTTGCAAAGACACCTCCAACACATCAAGGCCAGCAGCACCGCCGACCAAAACCTGCAACGCGTCATGCGACGCTACGACAAACATCCCGATAACATCGTCACTGTGGAAAGTCTTCCCAATGGCGCCCGCTTTCTGCTGAAAAACGGCCTCGTGTTCCAAAAAGGGGAGAAACAACGCACCCGCTACAAGTGCTATTGCGAGAGCAACGGACGCTGGTATTTCGTTTCGGCATTGGCGGAAGTGAAAGAATTGTAGGCGTTTTCTTAAAACAAGCCGACAAATCCTTATCTTTGCAGCCAAATAAAACACATATGGGCAAAACTGCATTAATCACAGGCATTACGGGCCAAGACGGCTCTTTCCTTGCCGAGTTTCTTTTGGAAAAAGGCTACGACGTGCATGGCACCATTCGCCGCTCGTCATCATTCAACACGGGTCGCATCGAGCATCTTTACTTAGACGAATGGGTGCGCGACATGAAAAACAAGCGCCTGCTCACCCTGCACTACGGCGACATGACCGACTCATCGTCGCTCGTGCGCATCATACAAAAAATACAACCCGACGAAATCTACAACCTGGCCGCCCAAAGCCATGTGAAGGTTTCGTTCGACTGCCCCGAATACACCGCCGAAGCCGATGCCGTGGGCACGTTGCGCCTCTTGGAAGCCGTGCGCATCCTCGGTTTGGAAAAGAAATGCAAGATCTACCAAGCCTCCACCTCCGAGCTGTTTGGCTTGGTCCAGGAAGTCCCCCAAAAGGAGACAACGCCTTTCTATCCGCGCTCGCCTTATGGCGTGGCCAAGCAATACGGCTTCTGGATCGTGAAGAACTACCGTGAAAGCTATGGCATGTTCGCCGTCAACGGCATCCTCTTCAACCATGAGAGCGAACGTCGTGGCGAGACCTTCGTGACACGCAAAATCACATTGGCAGCCGCACGCATCAAGCAGGGCTACCAAGACAAACTGTATCTCGGCAACCTCAACTCGCTCCGCGACTGGGGCTATGCCAAGGACTACGTGGAGTGCATGTGGCTCATCCTGCAACAAGAGGAGCCTGAAGACTTCGTCATCGCCACGGGCGAGTACCACACCGTGCGCGAGTTTTGCACCTTGGCCTTCAAGCATGTCGGCATCGACTTGCGCTGGGAAGGCGAAGGCGTCGATGAAAAGGGCATCGACACGGCCACGGGCAAGGTGCTCGTCGAGGTGGATCCGCGATTCTTCCGTCCCGCCGAGGTCGAACAGCTGTTGGGCGACCCCACCAAGGCCAAGACACTCTTGGGCTGGAACCCACGCAAGACCAGCTTCGAGGATTTGGTCAAAATCATGGTCGACCACGATATGAGGTTTGTGAAGAAACTCTATCTGAAAGCTCATTTAGAAGATTAATGGAATACTCCTTCGGAGTAGAAATCTTTCAAAAATATATTAAAAATCGTTCAAAAATCCGCGTTTGCTAGTCAATATGGATCTGTTGAAAGAACATAACAAGAAATATCAGTTCTTTGTAGATATTACAGGGATAGCTATGAAGGTATATAACAAATACCATTATGGCTTGCTCGAGTCCGCTTATGAAGCTGCTATGAGATATTTGTTGGAACAAGACGGGCATAAAGTTGAGAGGCAGGTGTTTTTGCCTATCTATTGGGATGATGTTCAACTAGACCAAACGTATCGGATAGATTTGGTCATTGATGATGATATTATCGTTGAGTTGAAATCCATTAAGTTTATTGGAGATGAACACAGAAAACAATTACAGAACTATTTGAATATTACGCATATTAAGTATGGGATGCTGATCAATTTTTCACCTGACAGAATTTATAGCGAGTGGTATGAACGAGATACAGACGGCACCATAGAGCGGATCAAACTCCTTTAATAACTTAGGGAAGGAAACGCAGATTTTTGACAGATTTTGAGAAGAAAGATTTTTGACAGATTTCTTGCGAAGCAATACCATAGATGCAAATACCATAAAAAATGAACAAAGACAGTAAAATATTCGTAGCTGGACATAGAGGCATGGTAGGAAGTGCCATTGTCAGAGAGTTACAGAGACAAGGTTATAATAATTTGGTGCTGAGAACCCATAAAGAGCTTGATCTCACCAGGCAAGATGAGGTTGAGAAGTTCTTCGCCGAAGAGAAACCCGAATACGTCTTCTTGGCCGCGGCCAAAGTAGGCGGCATCGTAGCCAACCAATCGGCATTGGCCGACTTCATGTACGACAACATAATCCTGGAGATGAACGTCATCCATTCGGCATGGAAAAACGGCTGCAAGAAGCTGGAGTTTCTGGGCTCGTCGTGCATCTATCCCCGCATGGCCCCACAACCCATGACCGAGTCGTGCCTGCTGACCGGCGAACTGGAAAAGACCAACGAAGCCTACGCCTTGGCCAAAATCAGCGGACTGAAATACTGCGAGTTCCTCAACCGCCAATACGGCACCGACTACATCAGCGTGATGCCCACCAACCTCTACGGCCCCAACGACAACTATCATCCCGAACATAGCCACGTGCTGCCCGCATTGATTCGCCGTTTCCACGAGGCCAAAGTCAACGGACTGAAAGAAGTGACCTGCTGGGGCGACGGCTCGCCGCTGCGCGAATTCCTTTATGTGGACGACTTGGCCAACCTCTGCGTCTTCTTGATGAACCACTACAGCGGCAACGAAACCGTCAACGCAGGGACAGGAAAGGAACTGACCATCAAGGCTTTGACCGAATTGGTTGCGAAAGTGGTTGGTTACGAAGGCGAAATCAAATGGGACACGACAAGGCCCAACGGCACCCCGCGAAAACTGCTCGACGTGAGCAAAGCCACCGCCTTGGGCTGGACCTACAAGACCGAATTGGAAGACGGCATCCGCCTTGCTTATGACGACTTTTTGAATAACCCAATGAGAGCGGAACGGTAGTTGGTTTAGAGTTTAGGGTTTAGAGTTTAGAGTAGTTTGAAAGTAATAAGTTGAAAGTTTTGGAAATAAATTGTTTAACATCAAAATTGAATTATCATGGAAGTTTTTGGTTATAGAAAACTGATTGCTTATCAGAAGGCAAAAGAAGTGGTCAAAAAGACATACAAGCTTCTGAAGAAGTTCCCTGTCGAAGAAAGATACGCCATGTGTGACCAACTACGAAGGGCTTCCGTCTCCATTACCTCAAACATTGCCGAAGGGGTGAACCGTTTCTCCATAAAAGAGAAATCTCATTTCATTGAGATGGCATACGGTTCGCTGATGGAAGTGTCATCACAATTTGAAATCGCAGAAGAACTGGACTATATAACGGAGTCTGACCGTCAAAGCATGGACGTGCTCATCGAAGAAGTAGCACGTCTTTTGTCTGGCCTCCAAAAATCATATAACCAATCAACCTCGTCAACTACCCCAAACCCTCAACTATGAACTCTGAACTACCCAACTGCTCTCAACCCTCAACTCTCAACTCTCAACCCAAACCGAAGGTATTTGTCTCCGGCTGCTACGACCTGCTGCATAGCGGCCACGTCGAGTTTTTCCGCCAAGCCGCGCAGTTTGGCGACCTCTATGTCGGCATTGGCTCCGACGCGACCATCCTGCACTACAAAAAACACAAGACGCTCTATCCCGAAAAGGAACGCCTATTCATGGTGAAAGCCGTGCGCTACGTGAAAGACGCCTTCATCAACGACGGCTCGGGCGTGATGGACTTCATCGGCACCGTCGACCGACTGAAACCCGACATCTTTGTGGTCAACGAGGACGGGGCATCGGAAGAAAAACGCCGTTTTTGCGAAGAGCGCGGCATCGAATATGTGGTGTTGCAACGCACGCCGTCGGAAGGCCTCGAAGCCCGCTCGTCCACTTCACTGAAACAAGACATTTGCCAGATTCCCACCCGCCTCGACTTGGCCGGCACCTGGATCGACCAACCCTATGTGTCGTGCTTTGCCCCAGGTTGGGCCATCACCATCTCGCTGGAACCCACCTTCGAGGTGCGCGAACGCTGCGGCCTCTCCACCTCGACGCGCAACATGATCCGCAAGATTTGGCCGATGAAATTGCCCGACATGGATCCTGAAACCCTCGCCAAGCTCGTCTTCTGCTTCGAGAACGACCCCGAGCGCAGCGACGGCATCATCAGCGGGGCGCAGGACTCGATTGGCATCTGTATGCCCGGCTTGGTAAGACATTATTACGACCAACTTTATTGGCCCATAAAATTCGAAAGTTGTCACGACGATAAGGTATTGGATTGGCTTGAGAACCATTTGGTTATGATTCCCATGGAGCCTCGCCGCCCAGGATGCTCGGTGGTGGAAGGCAAGGACATCACGGAGCCGAAAGTAAAGGCTTTGGCCAAGGCCGCCGACGACTGCTGGAACGCCATTTTGGCCATGGACTTGGACGGTTTTGCTACGGCTTACAAGGCTTCGTTCAATGCCCAGACTGCCATGTTCCCCGCCATGATCAACCCCTACGGAGTCATCGCGACCTCAGAGCCGCAATCTCCTACGATAGAAGACTATATCGACAAGTATTCCGCCATGGACGACGTTTTGGCTTGGAAGATGCCCGGTGCCGGTGGCGGCGGCTATCTCGCCTGCGTCGTCAAGGATGCTTTGACGTTCTTCAAAAAACATCCTGAAGCCATCACGCTCAAAATCAGGAGAAAATAATTATCTATCAAGAATTTGAGAATGAGAGAATTGTTTTTCTACAGAAGTCCTGCACCAACGGTGCGCCGAATTTGAGAATCGAAAATCGCAGATTTTCATCTCCAATTCCAAAAAATTCAAAAACGAAGACCCGAAATGGAAATTCTGAAATTCTATAATTCTTGATAAACAAAAACTGTAAACCATGAACAAACTAGTAGAAAAGAAATACCTGCTGTCGTTTGTCGTCATCACCTCGCTGTTTGCGTTATGGGGCTTCGCCAACGACATCACCAACCCCATGGTGGCGGCATTCCAGACGCTGATGGAATTGCCTGCTGCCAAGGCAAGCCTGATCCAGTTTGCGTTTTATGGGGGCTATGCCACCATGGCCATTCCCGCCGCGCTGTTCATACGGCGTTTTAGCTACAAGAAAGGCATCCTGCTCGGCTTGGCACTCTATGCCATCGGGGCGTTCTTGTTCATTCCCGCTGCGGCGCGACAAAGCTTCACGTTCTTTTGCTTCTCGCTGTATATCCTGACTTTTGGCTTGGCTTTTTTGGAGACCACGGCAAGCCCGTTCATTCTCTCGTTGGGAGCCAAGGAGAACGCCACGCGCCGGTTGAACCTTGCGCAGGCGTTCAATCCCATCGGGTCGTTGGCAGGCATGGCGGTAGCTTCGATGGTGGTGCTGCCCAACCTGCTTTCCGACAAAAGGGATGCCGCAGGCAATATCCTTTTCCCGATGCTGAGCGAGACCGAAAAGGCCGAGATCAGGTTGCACGACTTGGCCGTGATTCGCGACCCGTATGTGGCATTGGGCATTGTGGTGGTCGTGATGTTCGTGATTATCGCATTGGTGAAAGTGCCGATTACCCAAGGCCAAGGGACGACGCCCACCAAAGGCTCGCTGAAGCGCCTGTGGGCCAACAAAGACTATCGCGAAGGCGTGGTGGCGCAGGTTTTCTACGTGGCGGCGCAAATCATGGTGTGGACGTTCATCATCCACTATGCCGACAACCTGGGCATCAGCAAGGCCACGGCGCAAAACTACAACATAGCGGCCATGTGCTTGTTCTTGGCAGGCCGTTTCCTTTCCACTTGGCTGATGAAATACACCGACGGACGACGGCTGCTCACCATCTTTGGCATTTGTGCCGCCTTGTGCTCGCTTGGCGCCATCCTGATTGTGGGCAAGGCCGGCCTTTACTGCCTGATAGGTATCAGCTTCTTCATGAGCCTGATGTTTCCCACCATCTACGGCACAGCGTTGGAGAACGTGAGCCTCGACGACGCCTCATTGGGAGCGGCATTCTTGGTGATGGCCATCGTTGGCGGCGCCCTCATGCCTCCGCTGCAAGGCATGATCATCGACTGTGGCACGATAGCCGGCCATCCTGCCGTCAACGTGAGCTATGCGCTTCCGTTGTTGTGCTTTATCATTGTCACAATCTACGGCCTTCGCGCCAAAAAACATCAAACCTTCAAAAAACTCTAACCCTGGACTGCTTCGTACCTCGCAGTGACGCGAAGCGGTGCCATCCAAGCCCTGAAAGGGCGACAACAATTCATCGGGCGATTTCAATCCCCGACAACTGAACAACTCCAAACTGAACAACTCCAAACTTATGAAAAGATATTGCCAAACCCTCGAACTCATCGACGACCCTGATCTTATCGAAAAATATTGCGACGTTCACGCCCACATTTGGCCTGAGGTCGTTGAAGGTCAACGCGCCGTCGGCATCATTGATATGCAACTTTTCCGATACGGCACCCATGTCTTCATGATTTGCGACACGGTCGACGATTTCGACTGGGAACGCGACATGGCGCGATTAGCCAAATTGCCCCGCCAGGCCGATTGGGAAGCCTTTGTGGCTCAATGTCAAGGCGCCGACCCTAACCTCCCCTCAACAAAAAAATGGCACATGATGGAAAGAATTTTTTAAAGGATATTAAAAAAAGTCGTAATATTGCAGTCTAACAATGATTGCCTATGCATAAACTTGTTACTCGAATTTGCAATTTTATTTTTGGAAAGCATAAAAGCAACACTTTGCCTCGCACCTGGATTCTGGCGGTAGACATGGGTATTGTCATCACAGCCTATATCATTGCTATTTTTATGCTCTATTTCAAGGACTTCGCCGATTCGATGTTCGACTGGAGCCGCATCTTCGTGGTACCCATCGCCTATCTCATCGCCTTCCTCATCAGCAAAACCTACGACGGAATGTTGCGCTATTCGGGCTTCAATGACATCCGCAAGATTTTCACGGCCTGCACCACAACCTTGGCAACACTCCTCGTCAGCAAACTGATTCTCAGTCAGATATGGCCTGACATGGTGACACAAATCTATCCGCGCTATGTGACGATGATTTACCACTACCTCATCACCATGACGTTGATGATTATCATACGCTTCACCATCAGGCGTTTATACAATGAAGTGTACAAGAACACGGGCGACAAGATGAACGTACTTATCTATGGCGCTGGCGACGGCGGCACCATGCTGCTGCGCACCTTGAGCCAAGACACCAACTCGAAATTCAAGGTGAAGGCTTTTGTCGACGACGACCCGAAACGCGCCAAGTCGCAAATCAACACCATCAAAGTGTACCCGCCCAAGGTGGCCATGACCCCCGAGTTCATCGAAAAATACGACATCGACGTGATGATTTTGGCCATTCCCAGCATCGGCGAGAAACGGCAAAAGGAAATCATTGAGCAGGGAATGTCGCTCAACCTCATCGTGAAATCCATCCCCTCCTTCGACAAATGGGTGGATGGCAAGCTGTCGACCAACCAAATCCAAGACATCAAGATCGAGGACCTTTTGGGCCGCAAACCCATCATCCTCGGCAAGAGCAATGTCATCCGCGAAATTAACGACAGGGTGGTGCTCGTCACGGGTGCAGCCGGAAGCATCGGCAGCGAGATTTGCCGCCAAGTGATGCACTACAACCCCGCCAAACTCATCATGCTCGACCAGGCCGAGTCGCCCATGTACGACTTCCAGTTTGAGATGAACAACACCGACGACTTCAAGGAGATGAAAGACCGCATGGCCTTCGTCATCACCAACGTGAAAGACCCCATCCGTATGCGGGAGGTTTTTGAAGAATACCATCCGCAAGTGGTGTTCCATGCGGCGGCCTACAAGCATGTGCCTTTCATGGAAGAGAACGCCTACGAGGCCGTTTTCGTCAACGTGTTCGGCACCAAGCTCGTGGCCGACTTGGCCATCGAATACGGCGTGGAGAAGTTCGTCATGATCTCGACCGACAAGGCCGTCAACCCGACCAACGTGATGGGCACCACAAAGCGCATCGCCGAGATTTACACGCAAAGTCGCAAGGGCAACACCAAGTTCATCACCACGCGCTTTGGCAACGTACTGGGTTCCAATGGATCGGTGGTGCCGCTGTTCCGCAAGCAAATCGAGAAGGGCGGTCCGATTACGGTGACCGATCGCCGCATCACGCGCTTTTTCATGACCATCCCCGAAGCCTGTAGCCTCGTGCTCGAAGCCGGTTCCATCGGCGAAGGCGGCGACATCTTCGTGTTCGACATGGGCGAGAAAGTCCGCATTTGGGACTTGGCCGAAAAGATGCGCAAGCTGGCCCACCGCCCCGAAATCGAAATCATTGAGACAGGGTTGCGCCCTGGCGAGAAGCTCTACGAAGAGGTTTTGGCAAACGAAGAGAACACCATCAAGACCGACAACGAAAAGATCATGCACGCCATCGTAAGGAAATACGAAACCTCCGAAGTGGACAACATGATTGCCAAACTCCACGACGAACTGGAGACCTGCGACCCGATGAAAATCGTGGCCCAAATGAAGGTTATCGTGCCGGAATTCAAGAGCAATAACAGTGTTTTCAGCACATTGGACAAATAACCGAAGATGTACACCCTGCTCACCGACCCCCTCCACCGCATCGCCTACGCCACCGATGCCTCGGCCTATCGTGAGGTGCCACAAGGCGTGGCCTACCCTGAAAACGAGACCGACATCATCGACCTTATTAATATAGCCCGCGAGAGGGAAACGCATCTCATCCCAAGGGCAGGCGGCACTTCCATCGCTGGTCAGGTGGTGGGCAGCGGCATCGTGGTCGACATCAGCAAGAATTTCAAGAAGATACTGGAAATCAACCAAGAAGAGCGTTGGGCGAGGGTGCAGCCAGGCGTCGTTTTGGATGAACTCAACCTTGCCCTGAAACCCTACGGCCTCTTTTTCAGCCCCGAAACCTCGACCAGCAACCGCTGCTGCATCGGAGGCATGTTTGGCAACAACTCCTGTGGCTCCCATTCGTTGGTTTACGGCAGCACCCGACACCACGTCATCGAAGCCCGAGGCGTGCTTTGCGATGGCAGCATCGAGGTGTTCAAGACCTACACGATTGACGAACTGGAAGACCGCTTCGGCTCGATGTTTTGGCAAAGCGACGAAGACGCGCTCATCCAACGCATCTATTCCCAACTCATCCGCTGGGCCTTCGATGAAGACACAGTGCGCCTCATTGAGGACAACTATCCCGACAAGAGCCTCCGTCGACGCTCGTGTGGCTACGCCATCGACGAGGTGATTGGAGACCTGCACAACGAGGCCAAACCGCTTGAAGACCGCACTATCAACCTCTGCAAAGTGCTGGCTGGCAGCGAAGGCACCTTGGCCTTCATCACCGAAATCAAAGTCGACCTTGACCCATTGCCACCTAAGGAAAAAATGGTCGTCTGCGCCCATTGCGACACATTGCAAAAGAGCTTTTTGGGAAATTTAGTTGCGCTCAAATTCCAACCTTCAGCCGTAGAGCTGATGGATCGCAACATATTGGAGCTCAGCAAACAAAACGTTGAGCAACAGAAAAACCGTTTCTTCGTTGTAGGTGACCCAGCCGCCATCCTCATCATCGAACTGCGCGGCGAGACGAGAGAAGAAATCGACACGATTGCCGACCAACTTGAGAAAGCCTTGATTGACAACGAAGAACATTTGGTTTATGCTTGTTCCCGCGTTTACGGCGATGAAATCAGCAAGGTGTGGAGCCTACGCAAGGCTGGCTTGGGTCTCTTGACCGGCATGAAAGGCGATGCTAAGCCCATCGGCGTCATCGAAGACACCGCCGTCGCTCCCGAAAAGTTGCCTTCCTACATGGCCAACTTTGCCCAAATGCTTGAAAGATTGGGCCTGAGCTGCGTCTACCATGCCCATATCAGCACGGGCGAGTTGCACCTGCGGCCCATCATTAATATCAAGGAAGCCGAAGGCCTGCGCAAATTCCGCGAGGTGGCCCACGAAACCGCCCTTTTGGTCAAGAAATACAAGGGCTCGCTCAGCGGCGAACACGGCGACGGACGGCTGCGCGGCGAGTTCATCCCACTGATGTATGGCGATGAGGTTTACGCCATGATGCAAGACCTCAAACGCTGCTGGGACCCGCTGCAAGTCTTCAACCTCCACAAGATCGTCGACACGCTACCGATGGACAGCATGTTGCGTTTCGAGGTCGGACAGCAATACGCCATAGAAAAAGTTTTAGGCGAGAGCGCAACCTACTACAATTGGAAAGCCGCCTTCGACGAGTGCAAGATAGAGGGCGCCACGGGAGCCAAAACCCAGCTCCACGCCCTGATGTGCAGCATCGAGCAATGCAACGGCGCCGGCGACTGCCGCAAGTCGAACCTCATCGGCGGCACGCTCTGTCCAGCCTTTAAAGTAAGTGGCGACGAGACCAAAGCCACCCGCGCCAGAGCCAATATCCTCAGGGAAATCCTGACAAGAGGGTGGGGGAGCGAGGCCTTCGCTGTCGCAAATTGCGTCCCGCAATTTGAAAAAAACACTCCTTCGAACTGCGAGACGCAGTTCACGACAAGGAAAAACATCCTGAAATCCAAAGAGTTGGCTGAGGTTTTGGACAGCTGTTTGGCCTGCAAAGGCTGTCGCAGCGAGTGTCCGTCGAACGTCGACATGACACGCCTACGTTCCGAGATTCTGCAACACAAATACGACGTCAGCGGGATGCCCTTGCGCTCGTTTGCGGTGTCGCGGATGGCCACGGTGGAACAATTCGGGCATATCGTTTGGCCAATTTACAACTTCTTCGCGTCGTGGAAACTGTCATCCAATATCATCAAACGCATCATCCAATTCTCCACCGAGCGCGACATCCCGACATTGAGCCGCGTGACGATGCGCACTGCCGTCAGGCGCGAATGCCGCAAACAAAAGGCAACAGCCACCAAAGGCAAAGTCCTGCTTTTTGCCGACGAGTTCACCAATTTCCAAGAAGCCGAGTTGGGTTTGACCTTCGCCAAACTTTTACTTCGTTTGGGCTACGAAGTGGAAATCCCGAAACACGTTGAAAGCGGTCGCGCCGCCATCTCGAAAGGCAACCTGAAATTGGCCAAGAAGTTCGCCTTGAAGAATTTCAACCTGCTGAAAGACAAGGTTTCGGAGCAAACGCCCTTGATCGGCATCGAGCCCTCGTGCATCCTCAGTTTCCGCGACGAATACCCCGACTTGGTACCACCCGAACTGCGACACGAAGCCCAACAATTGGCCAAAAACGCCTTGCTTTTCGACGAATTCATCATGCGCGAAGTGGCCGCCGGACGCATAACCCAAGACGACTTCAAGGCCGATGCCGTCGAAATCTGGCTCCACGGCCACTGCCACCAAAAAGCCTTGGTGGGCACCGAGAAGACCGTCAAGGCGTTGCGATTGCTGCAAAACGCCAAAATACACGTCATTCCAAGCGGCTGTTGCGGCATGGCAGGCTCGTTTGGCTACGAAAAGGAGCATTACAAGACCTCGTTGGCCATCGGCGAGATGGTGCTGTTCCCAACGGTTCGCAAAGCCGTGGCCAATGCCGATGGCGTCACGCCCTGCCTTGTTTCGGCCCCTGGCACATCCTGCCGCCAGCAAATCCTCGACGGCACTGGCGTACATGCGGTCCATCCCATCGAAATCCTTTACCGTTGGGCGAAATAATCCGCCTTTGGTTGCCGTTCCATGAAAAAGAACTATTTTTGCAAACCATTAGGCGAACACAAATTCCTTGATGAAAGCAACCCAATCTTTGAATCTTGAATATTAAATCCTGAATCAGAAATACCATGAAAAAACCGTTCATCCCCATCATGCTGCTCCTGCTGGTAGCCGCAAGCTGCAACAACAGCAAGAACGAAGTTGAAACCCAACTATATACACTCAGCGACAGCGTATATATGGAAAACGAGTACGAGGAAGGCTATTCCTACTATACCACCAACGTCGACCTTCCAGCGACCCAAAACGCGACGCTAAAGCAAAGCATCATGCAATGGATGTTTGCGCCCGAGGTAAAAGACTATGAGGATTTCCTCCAAACCGACATGGACCGTTTCTTCGACGAAGAAGGCAGCGAACCCAAGTCGGTCTACGAAAACAACCACACTTTGGCCGAACAAACCGACCGCTACGTGACCTACATCACCGAAGGATTCCTCTACACCGGCGGTGCCCATCCCATGCCTTGGTATTATGGCACCTCGTTCAGCAAAATCGACGGAAGCATCGTTGGATACGACATGTTCGACGACCCCGAACAACTCGCCCCGATGATTACCGAGAACATCCGCAAACAGCATTTCGAGTTTTTCGACATGGAAGAAGACATGATAGAACTGGCTCCCGAAGACTTCCTGCAACTGCCCACCAACGAGCCTTGGATCGAAGCCGACAGCGTGGTGTTTTGCTACGAGCCTTACGAAATCGCGCCTTATGTAGCCGGTATGCCCCTGTGCAAGATCTCGAAAGAAGACCTCCAACCCTATCTGAGCGAAAAAGGCAAATCGCTCCTCAACAATTAAACCGTTCAACATCAAACAGTTCAACAGCCCATGAACAACTACTGCATCATCATGGCCGGAGGCATCGGTAGCCGCTTTTGGCCCCTCAGCAAAGACAATTATCCCAAGCAATTCCTCGACATATTAGGTACCGGAAAGAGCTTCATCCGCAGCACCTACGAACGCTTCAGCCCCGTCATCCCCGACGAGAATTTCCTCGTGGTGACCAACAAGGCCTACAAGCAACTGGTTTTGGAGCACCTGCCCATGCTCAAGCCCGACCAAGTGCTCTGCGAGCCGGCACGACGCAACACGGCACCTTGCATCGCCTACGCTGCCTATCACATCCAAAGCCGCTGCCAAGACGCGAACATAGTCGTCACCCCAGCCGACCATTTGGTGACCAATGAAGTTGAATTTCAAAGAATCATACGATTAGGATTTGACTTTTTGGCCAACAACCCACAAGCCTTGATGACCATCGGCATCAAGCCGAGCCGACCAGAAACGGGGTATGGCTACATCGAAGTGCCCAAACAAGCCTCGCTGCCCGAGGTCGTAAAAGTAGATCGTTTCAAGGAAAAGCCCGACTACGAAACCGCAGTCAAGTTCGTCAGCGAAGGCAACTACCTCTGGAACAGCGGCATCTTCCTCTGGACCTTGGACGGCATCATGCAGGCCTTCAAGACCTATCTGCCCGACATGGTCGAAGTGTTCGAGAAAGGCAAAAACGACTTCGGCACGGCCAACGAACAGGCTTTTATTGACGCGCATTTCATCGAAAGCCCCAACATCAGCATCGACTACGGCGTGATGGAGAAGTCGCCCAACACCTTCACCATCCCCGCCGACTTCGGCTGGAGCGACATCGGCACTTGGGGCTCGCTGTTCACCCACGCCAAGAAAGACGATGCTGGCAACGCCTTGCGCGGTAAGGTGGTATCTGTCGACAACAAGAACACCATCATTAATATCGAGGAAGGCACCGAAGCCGTTGTGGAAGGCTTGGAAGACTATCTTGTGGCCTATCGCGACCATTCATTATTAGTGTGCAAACTCCACGACGAGCAACAGATTAAAGTTTGGATTGAAGGGTTGAAATGATGGAAACTCAGCCGTTGGTATCGGTCATCATGCCGTGCTATAATATGGAGAAATACGTTGCCGACAGCATCGCATCCGTGCAACGGCAGACCTATTCCAATTGGGAGCTACTCATCGTCGACGACGTTTCGACCGACGACACCGTAAAAATTGTCACGAAACGAACGGAAACCGACGAAAGAATCCATTTTGTCGTCAAACCACAACATTCGGGCATTGCCGACACCCGCAACCAGTGCATCCAAATGGCCCAAGGCCGATTTCTGGCCTTCCTCGATGCCGACGACATTTGGCATCCCGAAAAGCTGGACACCCAATTACGGTTCATGATGGAGCGCAATGTGGGCTTCACTTACACGACTTACGACTGGATTGACGAAGAGGGGAACACCCTCAACAAATCCATCAACACCATCGGCCATCTGGATTATGAGACCTATCTGCGCAACACCATCATTGGCTGTTCGACCGTCATGGTCGACAAAACCATTGTGGGCGAAGTCGTCGTCCCTCGCTTTCGCACCAGCGAAGACACCGCCACTTGGCTCGACATCTTGAAACAAGGACATTTGGCCTACGCCATCAACCAACCACTGGTGGCATACAGAATCAGAAGGAGATCGGCAAGTTCAAACAAGCTGAAGGCCGCTGCCGACCTATGGAAAGTGTATCGTCGTCACGAAAAAATCCCCTTTTTCAAGGCCTTGCATTATTTCAGCTGTTACGCCTTCAACGCCATAAAAAAAAGACTGTGATGAGAGATTTGAACTATTATCTCTATAGGAATGCCTGGCGTTTTTATGGGCCACCACACGAAGAGCAAAAGCTTGAAAAAGAAGCCTGCAACAACCTTCTTCAGATGGGCGGATTGCTGGTCAGAAACACTTATGGTTTTGACTGCAAGGAAGAAACCTCCTTTTGGTATGTCATCAAAGACTCGTTTCAAGGATTGTCAGACCTTTCGTCAAACGAAAGAAACAAAATCAGGCGTGCCCTTCAAGTGTTGACCTTTGAGAGAATCGACATAGACCTTTTAAAGTCGAAAGGATGGGAAATCCTTCAAGCCACCTATTCGGACTACGCTGTCAAAGATAGGACGATGTCGGAAACCGTTTTCCTGGACTATCTTTCAGACTGCGAAAAGAACGACTTCGACTATTGGGGTGTTTTCGATCAAGGTCGACTTATCGGATTCTGTACGGTATGGATATGGTTACCAAACTGTTGCGAATATGGCCTTATTGGTTTGTTGCCCGAATACAAGCATAACAACAGCTATCCATACTATGGCCTTTTTTACCATATGACGGCGTTTTATTTAGGAGAAAGAAAGTTTCGCTACGTCGCAGACGGAGCGCGTTCCATCACCGAACACTCCCATATCCAAGAATTCCTCATCCAAAACTTCCACTTCCGCAAGGCCTATTGCCAGCTATCGGTGCATTACAAGTGGTGGATGAAAATCGCCGTGAAACTGTTGTACCCGTTCAGAAAAACCATATCTTTGCCGCGCATTAAGGCAATTCTCAACATGGAGGCCATGCAGCGTGGCGAAAAATGATCACAAAATAGGGTTCTTCTTCAAGTGGTGCTTCGACCGCATCGTGGCACTCGCGGGGCTCGTTGTGCTTTTCGTTCCGCTGCTCGCCATCGCCATCCTCATCAAAATCGACTCGAAAGGCCCCGTCTTTTTCATGCAATGGCGCATCGGGAAGGGCGGAAAGCCTTTCAGGATTTGCAAGTTCCGCACCATGGTCCACCAATCGGAGGGCGACACGGTGACGACTGCCAACGACCCACGCATCACTCGCATCGGCCACTGGCTGCGCCACAGCAAGGTGGACTGCCTCACAGAATTAATCAACGTTTTGGTTGGGCAGATGAGCCTCGTCGGGCCGCGCCCCGACGTACCTGGCTATGCCGACCAGCTCGAAGGCGACGACCGACGCCTGTTGCAACTGCGCCCTGGCATCACTGGTCCAGCCAGCATCAAATACCGCAACGAAGAGGAAATCCTCGCCCAACAGCCCAACCCTAAAGCCTACAACGACACCGTCATCTGGCCCGACAAGGTCAAAATCAACCTTGATTATTTGGACCATTGGAGTTTTTTTGGTGACATCAAGTTGATTTTCAAAACAATACTATAGACAATCATGAAAGAGCAAAACCGCATCGCCAATGTTGTCAACAGCAAGTTTTATCCTCTGTTGCTGTTTTTTGTCTCCTTCGTTTTCGTGACGCTATTCTCGCGCTCCACCTCTTTCCTTTTCGTTTACGAAGGCGGCGACCCAGCTATCTTTAAGCAAATGGGGCTTGCCATCTTAAAAGGCAAGACGATTTATTTGGACTATTTTGACAATAAAGGTTGTATTCTTTACTTTATTCAAGCCTTTGGGCTATGGTTGGGAAGCGACTTTTTCATTCTCCTAATGCAAGCCATATCGTTAACCATTACTTTGGTGATATGGGACAAAATGATTGCTCTTTATCACGACGAAAAAGGACGCTTGGTTTGCTTGGGCATAGCCTTGCTCCTTCTTTTATGTTTTTATGATGATGGCGACATGACAGAAGAATGGTGTCTCCCATTTGCTTCTTATCCTCTATTGGTATATTTCAGATCCATTAAATTGAACAAGGAAACAAGACCTATCGATTGGTTTGTCATCGGCATCTGTTTTGGTGTAATTGCATTTATCCGAGTCAATAATGCCGTACCTTTTGCCGGATTTGTCGCATATTTGTTTGTAGTTTATCTTTTACGAAAAGATTTCAAGAAGTTTTTCAGGCATTTGACAAGTTTTGTGGCGGGTTTTGCTATCATTGCCGGCGCCTGCATCCTCTATTTCTATATCAAGGCAGGTCGGCTCGGTGTCGACGAAATGGTTTATGCTTCCTTTATCTCCAATTTCGATTATCTAGCAGTCAAGGGCCGACGTCAGCTTTACATCTACATTCCTTATTTTTTATTTCTGTCCCTTTGTGTTCTCCAGCAAACCATCAATTCGCGCAACAATAAAGAAATCCTTATCCCAACGCTTGTTTCATACGCACTATTCGTGGTCACATTTGGCATTCGCCGCTGTTTCACCCACTACCTAATGGCTTTGACTCCTCTATTAGTGGTTTTGCTTATGACCATCAACAATGAAAAGAAAAGCCGCACCGCCTTAACAGCTTCACTATTGGTTGCAGCATTGTTCTATCTTCCTATCCCATTGGCACTTGCTGTCAACGACCTCGTCTTGAAAAACGACAAATACTCTACCATTTATAACAATTTCCATCATTGCATCGAGGATATCCCAATAGAAGATCGCGATTCAATATTTAACTATAATCTCCATGGAAATGGTGCAGGGTTGATGCAACATGAAAAACTGATTCAATGCAATCGGGTGTTTTTCTCATCTTTTGCATTTAATAACAAAAGGCTACAAGAAGAGGAAACAAAAAAAAATTTCTATCCTCCAAAATGGATTATGGTATCATGGGAAAGATTTTTCGACAAGGGTGATGCCTATTTCATTCTGGAAAACTACGATTTGTATTGTGAATTCAATCACGATAGGATGTATCTCAACAAACCAAAAATCGGGCAACAATTCAAAGTTTACCTCTACTGTCGCAAAGACTGAACCGCCCAGCCCCGAAGGGGCGACAGCCTATAAGCAGGCGACGTAAGTCCCTGCTTTTTATGCCGCAAGGCATAAAAAAACCCCGTAGAAACGGGGAGAATCTACGAGGCCAAAAAATTAATAACATGAAACATAAAAATTGCGCCCCCTTCAGGACTTGAACCTGAGACCCCCTGATTAACAGTCAGATGCTCTAACCAACTGAGCTAAGGAGGCTGCACAATGTCACAGAACTTATCTCTGTTTAGCTGCGCTGAATCTTTCGATTTGCGGTTGCAAAAGTACAGCTTTTTTCATTACACACAACAGTTTTCAACCAATTTTTTTCAAATATTTTCTATTTATCTGTAAATCAATGAGAAAAATTTATACTATTATGATGCTTTTCGTCAAAGAATTGCCTTTGTATTGAAATATTTCTTATCTTTGCACAAATTATAGACCGCTTCGTGCCTCGCAGTGACGCAACTGACACGCTTTGCGTCATTGCGAGGAGGAACGACGAAACAATCCATAGAATCTTTAAATATTGGATCTTAAATCTTTAAATCTTAAATCCTTAAATCCACAATGAAGAAAATACTAGGCATTGGGAGCGCTTTGGTCGACATCCTGACACAAATTCCCAGCGATCAGACACTCAAAGACCTCAACCTTCCTAAAGGCGGCATGACATACGTCGACGCCAAAACCTCAGTCGAAATCGGCGAAAAGCTCGCCCACATCGGCAGCCAACGCGCCTCGGGCGGCTCGGCGGCCAACACGATGAGCGGTCTGGCACGCCTCGGCATCGAAGCGGGCTTCCTCAGCAAGATCGGCAACGACGAAGTGGGCGCGTTCTTCAAGAAACAAATGGTGGAAACCAACGTGAAGCCCCAGCTGCTGACCTCGACAACGCCTTCGGGCCGCGTCATCGCCATGGTGACGCCCGACGGCGAACGCACCTTCGCCACCTGCCTCGGCGCAGCAGCCGAGATGCGTGCCGACGACATCCGTCCCGAACTCTTCGACGGATGGGACATCTTCTACGTGGAAGGCTACCTCGTGGCCAACCCCTCGATGCTCCGCAAAGCCATCGCAACGGCCAAAGACAAAGGCATGACCATCGCCATCGACATGGCCAGCTACAACGTGGTGGAAGAAAACCGCGACTTCATGCTCGACCTCATCAACAACTACGTCGACATCGTCTTCGCCAACGAAAAGGAATCCTTTGCCCTGACTGGAATGGAACCCGAAGCTGCCTTGCACTTCATCGCCGAGCGTTGCCAGATAGCCGTGGTTAAGGTGGGGGCCAAAGGCGCCTTGGTGCAACGCGGCCAAGAAATCGTTAGCATCCCGCCCATGCAGGCCAACGTGGTCGACACGACGGGTGCTGGCGACATGTGGGCCGCCGGTTTCCTCGCCGGACTCGTCAAAGGGGAGAATTTGGAGAAATGCGGCATGATGGGCGCCATCGTGGCCAAAAACATCATCGAAGTGGTAGGAGCCAAGATGAACGACCAACGCTGGAACGACATCCACAAAGCCATCGCACTTTTGTAGGTTTTGTGACAATAATATAAGGTATTTTGTTTGAAGGTATCATTATATTTTGTACCTTTGCGCCCAATATAATATTTTTCGCGAAAAGTAAATATTTAATAATTAGCTAGTTAGATAACAATGAAGGAATTCCAGACAAAAGACATCCGCAATGTTGCCCTCATCGGCGCAGCAAAATCGGGTAAGACCACCCTTGCCGAAAACATGCTTTTCGAAGGCAAGCTCATCAACAGAAAAGGTAGCACCGACGAGAAAAACACCGTGTCAGACTACCGTCCCATCGAAATGGAGCGCCAAATCTCCGTGAACGCCTCCATGATGTACACCATCTACAACGACAAGAAAATCAACATCTTGGACACTCCTGGCTTCAGCGACTTCTCAGGCGACATCGTCAGCTGCCTCTATGCTGCCGACATGGCCGTTTGCACCGTCAACGCACAATCGGGTGTTGAAGCCACCACCGAAAACGCCTGGCGCCACGCTGCCAACACCAACAAGCCCGTTGTGTTCTTCATGAACCAACTCGACCACAGCAACGCCAACTTCGACAACACCATCCGCGAACTGAAGGAATACTTTGGCGACAAGGTCACGCCCATCCAATATCCCGTGAACGCCGGTGAGGACTTCAACGCCGTCATCGACTTGATTATGATGAAGATGCTGGTCTTCAAGAACGGCAACGGTGCCCCCGAAATCCAGGCCATCCCTGCCGCCGAGATGGCCAAGGCCGAAGAGATGCACAACAACCTCATCGAGCACGCCGCCGAAGGCGAAGAGGCCCTGATGGAGAAGTTCTTCGAAGAGATGACCCTGAGCGAGGAAGACATGGAACGCGGTATCCACCTCGGTATCGTCAACCGTGAGATGTTCCCCGTCATTTGCGGCGCTGCCAAACGTGGCGTGGGCGTCACCCGCTTGATGGACTTCCTCATCAACGCCTGCCCGTCGCCTGCCGACATGCCCGCCATCAAGGCCAACAACGGACAAGAGTTCCACAACAGCAACGACGACCCGACCGCCATGTTCATCTTCAAGGTGACCACCGAGCAGAACCTCGGCGACGTGGCTTGGATGCGTGTCTTCGGTGGCACGGTCAGCAAGAGCCAAGACCTCATCAACCCGCGCACGGGCAACAAGGAGCGCATCTCGCAGCTGCTTGCCTTCCGTGGCAAGAACCGCGAGGAAGTCGAGAAAGTCAACGCTGGCGACATCATCTGCACCATCAAGCTGAAGGACGGCCGCATCGGCGACACTTTGGCCGACGCCAAGGCTGGCGAAGCCATCTTCCCCGAAATCCCGTTCCCGACCCCGATTTTCTCCATCGCAGTCAAGGCCGTCAACTCGCAGGAAGACGAAAAGCTCGGCACCATCCTCAACGACATGCACAAGACCGACCCGACCGTCATCGCCGGCATGTCGCGCGAATTGCGCCAAAACATCCTGCAATGCCAAGGCGAATACCACTTCAACACCCTGAAATGGTACTTCGACAATGTATATAAAATCGCCATCGAGACGGCTTCGCCGAAGATCCCGTATCGTGAGACCATCACCAAGAGCGCAAGCGCCAGCTACCGTCACAAGAAACAATCGGGTGGTAGCGGTCAGTTCGGTGAGGTGCACATGCAACTGGCTCCTTATTTCGAGGGTTACACCGACCCGAGCGAACTGCAGGTGCGCGACAAGCAAGAGTACGAACTGCCTTGGGGCGGCAAGCTCATCTTCGCCAACTGCGTCGTCGGTGGCGCCATCGATGCCCGCTTCATGCCCGCCATCCTGAAGGGCGTCAACGAGCGCCTGGAGCAAGGCCCGCTGACGGGTTCCTACGCCCGCGACATCATCGTCTACATTTACGACGGTAAGATGCACCCGGTCGACTCCAACGAAATGGCCTTCAAGATTGCTGGTCGTATGGCCTTCAGCGCTGCCTTCAAGAACGCCGGCCCGAAGATCATGGAACCCATCTACGACCTCGACGTGCGCATGCCCGCCGACCTCATGGGTGCCGTCATGACCGATCTGCAAGGCCGCCGCGCCATCGTCATGGGCATGGACAGCGACCACAACTACCAGACCATCCACGCCAAGGTGCCGTTGGCCGAGATGGACCGCTATTCAACCTCACTCAGCTCGCTCACTTCGGGCCGTGGCACCTTCACGATGAAGTATGCTGAATACCAGCAAGTGCCCACCGACGTGCAGAACCGCCTCCTCAAGGAGTACGAAGAGAGCCAGAAGGAAGAAGAATAAAAAGAACAGAGTATTTTTTCATAAGTATTGCATTTTTTCCCCGCCGCAAGTTTTTTGTGGCGGGGTTTTTTGTTCGAAAACCATCATTCTTTGAAAAAATCATTACCTTTGCCGTCAAATTATGAAGTGCGATGGCGAAAAACTCCATGACAAAATACCCGATAGGCATCCAGCATTTTGAAAGCCTGCGCAAAGATGGCTATGCCTACGTCGACAAGACCCAGTTCGTCTATCAATTGGTGTCGACTGGAAAATACTATTTCCTTTCGCGTCCGCGCCGTTTCGGTAAAAGCCTGTTCCTCTCCACACTAAAGGCCTATTTTGAAGGCAAAAAGGAACTTTTCGACGGATTGGCCATCAGCGAGTTGGAACAGGAATGGAATTCGTATCCAGTGCTTCATTTGGACTTGAACGCGAGAGACTACAGCCATAAGGAAGCGTTGCTCTCGGAACTCAACCGCCATCTCGAACAATGGGAAAAAATGTATGGCGATGAGTTTAAGGAAAGGGATGTCGAGGAACGTTTCTTCCATGTCATCCGAAAGGCATACGAACAGACGGGCAAGCGCGTAGTCGTCCTCGTCGACGAATACGACAAGCCCATGCTTCAAGCCATCGACGACAAGCCGCTGCAAGAAGAGTTTCGCCGCACACTGAAGGCTTTTTACGGCAACTTGAAGACCTGCGACGAATACATCCGTTTCGCTTTCCTCACAGGTGTGACCAAGTTCGGCAAGGTGAGCGTATTCAGCGACCTCAACCATTTGAGCGACATCTCCATGGACTACCGCTTCTCAAATCTGTGCGGCATTTCAGAAGACGAGCTTCACAAGTATTTCGACGAAGGCGTCGGGGCGTTGGCCGAGTTCAACCAAATGACCAAGGAGCAATGCTACGAGCGCTTGAAGCTTGATTTTGACGGCTACCATTTCTATCCAGGTTGTATGGGAGTCTACAATCCGTTCAGCCTGCTCAACACATTGAACAACAAGCAATTCAAGGATTATTGGTTTGAGACCGGAACCCCAACGATGCTTGTGCGCCAACTCCAAAAGACCGAGTATCCCCTTGAGGAGATGACCAAGGAAGAAATCACTGCCGACGTGCTCAATAGCATCGAGATTTTCGACGTGAACCCGCTGCCGCTCATTTTCCAAAGCGGTTATTTGACCATAAAGAGCTACGACAAAGAGTTTGACACCTACAGGCTCGGTTTTCCAAACCGTGAGGTGGAGGAAGGTTTCACTAAGTTTCTTTATCCCTATTACACACCTAAGACCTTGACCAAAAGCCAATTCTCTGTCGTTCAGTTCACCCGTGATGTGCGCTCGGGCAATGCAGACAACTTTATGAAACGCTTGGAGGCGATGTTTGCCGACGGCGACTATCAGGTGATTGGTGATGAAGAAGTTTATTTTCAGAACACGCTTTTCGTATTCTTCAAGTTGCTGGGCTTCTATGTGGATGTGGAACGCCACACCAGCAATGGCCGTATGGACATCCTGATGCAGACGAAGGACTACATCTACATCATTGAACTGAAAGTGAACCAAACCGCCGACATTGCGCTGCAACAGATTGAAGACAAAGGCTATGCCGCACCCTTTGCCACCGACCCGCGCAAATTGTTCAAGATTGGTGTCAACTTCAATTCATCGACGCGAAAAATCGACGGTTGGAAAATCAAAGATTCCGTTCACGCCACTGCTGGCTGAACGACTTGGAGGCAAACTCGGGCAGAGCCTTGTCGCCCCATAGCGGTGCAAAGAATCGCTTCAGCTGCAATTTCTTGATAAAGAGCGGACTGTCCATCTTCTTGCGCGACTTGCAGTTCCAAATCATCGTCTTCAACAAGGCATCGTAACGCGAATTGCCTTTCTTCTCCGTGATGGCCAAATGACGGTTCTCGATGATCAAGTCGTCCAACGGAATCTTGACAGGGCAAATCTCGACGCACTTCCCACACAACGCACAAGCCGAATTGAGGTAGTTGAAGTCCTCCAAACCCTCCATCAACGGGGTCATCACCGTGCCGACAGGCCCGATATGATGGGTGCCATAGGAATAACCACCTATGTTTTTGTACACGGGACACACGCTGACGCAAGCACCACAATGGATGCACGACATCGCCTTGCGCTGCTTCTCGCGGGCAAGCAATTCTGAACGGTTGTTGTCCAACAAAACCACATACATCTGCTCAGGACCATTGCCTTTCTTGGCCGGACCAAAAGTGACGCTGTTGCAAGCCGCCATGCTCTGTCCGGTGGCATGAAGCGAGATGAGCGGCAACAAAACACTCAGGTCGTCGATGTTGGGAATCACCTTGGCGATGCCTGCCACCACAATGTGCACCCGCGCCATCGAAGTGGATTTCAGGATGTTGCCTTCGTTTTCGGTGAGCACTACGCCGCCTGTGTCCGACAACAAGAAATTGGCTCCAGTGATGCAAATCGGCACGTCTTGCGTCTCGATTCCCACCTCATGCCGCACAAAGTTGACCATCTGTTTGACCGAACTTTCGGGCTTCAGCTTGAACGATTCGGTCAGTATGGCATTGTTTTCCTCCTTCGAGAGATGGATGGAAGGCGCCACTGGATGATAAGCCCGCTGTTGCCCTTTTTGCAGCACGAAACGCGCCACTTGGGTCTCCACCACGCGAATGTTCTTCTTACCCAAAAAGCCGTTCAGCTCAATCTCGTCGAGCACGGTGGAATTGGATCGCATGATGGCATTGGCTTTCTCCCTGCGAATGAGGTCGAAAATCATGGTCAAGGCATCGTCGGCATTGCGTGCCCAAAGCACCTTGCCACCGTTTTCATTAAAATGCGTCTCAAAGTCGACCAAAAGCTTCTCCAAACCCAACAGCGACTTGTTGCGAAGGGTGTAGGCACGTTGCTTCTCCAATTCAAGGTTGCGGTAGTTTTCCTTGCCTTTGGCAAAATTCTGCTCAAAACAGCCCGTGCTGTAGTTGATTTTCTGCCAATGCTCTTCATTAAAAGCCAAGGCGCAGCCTTCCTTGAATGTGGTCTTCGGGTCACTCATCATCATGGTTTTTCGGTGGGTTCTATCTTTTCGACGCGCCGCGCGTGGCGACCGCCTTCAAAATCAGTGTGCAAAAAAGCCTGCACCATCTCCCAAGCCAACTCGTTGGGAATGAAGCGTCCAGGCAATGACAAAATGTTGGCGTCATTGTGCTGGCGGGCCAGCTTGGCCAATTCCACGTTCCAGCACAAGGCGGCACGCACGCCATGGTGATGGTTGGCCGTCATCTGGGCACCGTTGCCGCTGCCGCAAAGGATGATGCCAAGCGGATATTCGCCATGCTCGATGGCCGACGCCAATGGGTGGATCATGTCGGGATAGTCGACGCTTTCGGCGCTGTGGGTACCATAATCCTTGACCTTGTAGCCGGCTTTCTCCAGTTTTCCAATCAAAAACTGCTTCATCTCGAAGCCGCCATGGTCGCTCGCTATAGGTATGATGTTTTCCATTTTTCCAGTTGTTGATAATTCAATTCGCAAAATTACATATTTTCATCACGCGCCACCGCCATATTTCACTATTTCTGAAACACTTACCCGTCAACGAAAAATCAACAATTTTGAAATAATTCTTTGATTGTCAAATTGTTATCGAGTTATCAACAGTCGTTTTGTTGATAACTTTTTCATTGGGGTGGATAAAAAAGCTGCATTGATTATTCAACATTATTTCAACCAAAAATAACGGGAAAATGAACAATGTTTCAAAAAAAATTACCCTTTTTTACCCGATTTTTCATTTTTCAACGAATAGACGACAAGCCGTTGATGACACTGAAAAAGAAACTTTTGGTCGTTTTCGGAAAACCATTCTCAAATTGGAAACTATTAATGCAAGAAATTTATCGAAAAGTTTTCAACCAATTCACAGCCTTATCATCATCCATATCATTCTTCATTAATTTAAATCCTTAAAAATAAAAAAATGAAATATTGTTATTTGACGTGTTGATAACTCGCGGCGGTTTTTTCGTGAGAATGGGCGACGATGTTTCGCAATTGAGATAAAATGCCTAATTTTGACCCGAATTTAGCAACGAAATGAAGCACAAGAGAAACGTTATAGTATTGATTTTAATGGGTTTGCTGTTTGGAAACGAGTTGTTTTCGCAGACAGGCTACCAATCCTTCACCTATCCTAACGGCCAGGTTTCGAGCGAGGGAATGCTGCGCGATGGCAAGCCCGACGGGCTTTGGAAGACCTACTACGAGAGCGGCCAGCTGAAGTCGATAGGCAAGCGCACCGACTTCCTTTTGGACAGCACTTGGGTGTTTTTCCGCGAGACGGGCGACACAAGCCTCATCGTCAACTACCGTAAAGACCTGAAAAACGGGCCTCGTTTCACTATCAGTGAAACCGAGGTGCTGATGGAGCCTTTCGTCAACGACGTGAAGCAAGGCGAAGGCCGACGCATGGACCGCAAAGGCCATGTCTTGCAGACGATGAATTTCGTCAACGGCTTCGAGGAAGGCGTTTCGCCCGTGTTCGACACCACAGGACTGTTGCGCGAGATTGTCACCTACCGCAAAGGTTTCGTGATGACCCGCGAGGCCTTGAACCGCTATGACCGCGAAGGCAAGAAACACGGCTATTGGAAGACGTTCTATGACGACTGGAGCCTGCGCACCGAGTGTTATTATCGTCATGGTCTGCGCGACGGCTTCTACAAGGAATATGACGAGAAAGGCAACTTGAAGAAAATCACCAAGTTTGTGAACGATGTGGAGCAGGTGCTCACTGCCGATCAGAAGCCCCTCGTAATGCAACGCGAGTATTATCCCAATGGTAGGGTGAAGCGCGAGGCCTCGTTCCGCGATGGCAAGAAAGAAGGTGTGTGGCGCGAGTTTGACGAAGACGGCAACGTGATTAATTCGCAGACCTACCAAAAAGGCGCTTTGGTCGGACAAGGCATCGTGGGCACCGATGGCAAGCGTCGCGGCGAATACAAGGAGTTTTATCCCGACAGCACCTTGCGTGCCGAAGGCTTGTTTATTGACGGCTTGCGCTCGGGCGAATGGAAATTCTTCTATCACAACGGCAAGGTGCAGGAGGTGGGCAGCTACAAGGAAGGCCAGCCCGACGGCCCTTGGACGTGGTACTACGACAACGGACAGAAACAAATTGAGGAACAATTCTTTAAAGGCCAACCGAACGGACCTTACAAGGAATACGATTCGAAAGGCAATGTCATCGTCAGTGGGACGTATTTCGACGGGATGAAAAACGGCAAGTGGACCGAACAGATTGGCGATATGCGCAGCGAAGGCGAATACCGCAACGACAAGCAAGTGGGCGAGTGGACGTCGTACTACGACAACGACAATATGGCTTTCAAGGGCAAGTTCAATGCGGGCTATCCCGATGGCGAACATTTGTTCTATTACGAAAACGGTAAGTTGCGCGAGATCCAGGTTTATGCCGCAGGCGTGAAAAACGGCGACTGGAAGAAGTATTTGGACACGGGCGAGCTGTATTTCACCGTGACCTACAAGCAAGGCGCGGAGGTGAAATACGACGACGAGGCCTTGGATGATGACGAAATCATCAAGGAGTAAATAATGAACAAGTGCTTGAATGTCATAGGAATATTGTTGGTGCTGTTGCTTTTCCCCTATTGTGGAAGACAGGATGTACGACAAATGGAAGGGAATGGCAGTAGTGCTCATGCGGCATTGGCTGGGATTGACACCCTGATGTGGCACCACCCCGACAGCGCCTTGGCGGTGATGGTGGAGTTTGCGGGGAGCGAGGCAGCGGATAGCTTGGATGCGTTTGAGGGGCATTATTGCCAGGTGCTGATTGCGGAATTGCTGTTTAAGAATGACTATGGACAGAGCAACAGGAAGGATCTGTTGAAAGCGGTAGCATATTTCGACAGCCTAAACTTCACCCTGAACGACATTCCTCACGCTTCTAGGCGTCATTGCGGACTTGATCCGCAATCTCCCAACCAAAACGACAACATCGTTTTTCTCTCGGCCCGCGCCCATTATATGAATGGTGTGGGATTCTATGAACGGGATAGCGTTGTGGCGGCTTGCGGGGAGTATCTGAAGGCACTTGAGATGGTGGAGACGCATTTCCCGGGGATTGAGACGCGCCATGGCACGTCTCTACAGCCCAACCACCTGCCTCGGTTTATGGCGTTGACATACGGGCGGCTAGGTGATTTGTTTTCGAAACAATATATGCAGGAACCCGCCATTATTTGTTACAAGAAAGCCCTCATTTTCAATAGTATAGAGCCAACCTCTCCTAATGGCACGGCCAAAACGTGGAGTCTCCTTACAAAACAATACTACAAAATAAACCAATTGGATAGTGCCAAGTATTGTCTCGACGAGTCCTTGAGGCTGTTGTACGATACAAACAATATGATTTACAGGGATTTGATTTCGTTATCAGCCGTTGTTTATTTTGATGAAAACAGAGGCGGCGAAGAACCTGTAAATGATTTGAAACGTATGGCGGTTCAATCACCTACTGAAGACGAAAAGTTGACGCGATATAATACCATTGCAAACATTTATTATTTAACCAATCAATATGATTCTGCATTGGTCTACTTTACTCAAGTATTTGAAAACAAAGGTGATGCTGCAATGAAAAGAACTGCCGCCAGATTTTTACGCGACATTTACCAAAGCCGAGGTGATACACTAATGGCTACCCAATATGCTGTATATCAAGTGGAAAATGCAGTTTCTCAAGCGGAAAGCAACGCACAAGTCTCACAACTCAACGAATTGTTCCAGCAGCATTTGCAATGGGAGCAAGAGCGAGCCGAGGCCGAGAGGCAGCAGGCGGCGCGGCTGCGGAGGAACAGGATGATCGTCGTGGTGAGCGTTCTCGTTGCGGTGGCGGCGCTGTTGGCTTGGCTGCTGATTAGGCGTAAGATGAAGCAGCAGCGCGACGAGGCAGACCAACAGATGGAAGCTGTGCAGGAGGCTCGACGGATGGAGAGCCAGAGAATGGAGGCCGAACGAGAGGCGCATCGATTGGAGAAAGCTTCGATGTCAGGGAGGCTGAAACGGAGCAACCAGGAACTGCGCGAGCTGAAGGACCAGATGCGGCAACAGGCGGGCAACGGTGCGCCAAAACAGGAGGCGCAATCGGTGACGTTCAACGAAGAGCCTATCTGTCGCCTCATCATGGAGCGGGTGAACGAAGGACAATTCAAGGCGCAGATGGACTGCAAGCTATACCAGGACTATGCCTTGGGCAAGGAGCAGGTGATGGCGTTGCGCGAGGCTGCCGACCGCCACTTCAACCAGTTCACCGTCCGTTTGGCCAAGGCCTATCCCAACCTCACCAAGGGCGACCTTGACTATTGCTGCCTCTATCTGCTGGGGCTTTCGGATGCCGACATTTCCGCCTTGATGCAGCGCGCCTACGCCACCGTGAGCGAGCGTAGCCGAAAGATCAAAACTATTTTCGGCACGGAAGAGCCTCTTTCGGTTGCACTCGTGAGCTTTGCCAACGGTTCTGCATCTATCTGATTATCGGTACGATAGTTGAAAATCCATACAAATCCATACATTGTTTTTCTTGACAGGTGTGGGGGTATTGTGTAGTTTTGCCGAAAATTTCTAAACCTAATAGTTATGAAAACGACAAAACGATTTATGATGACTTGCTGCCTGATGGTGATGGCGGCGATGGGTTATGCCCAACAATGGGAAATTGACTTTGGTGATGCCTCTACTTACACTTGGTTGAGTCAAGGAATCACGGATAGAGAACAGAATGCTATTTTCTTCGGCAAGTCAGGATGCGACAAGACCGATTGCTATCCCTACTTTATCCGTGTGGATGAGGAGGGCAACCATCAGTCTTATGTCTTGGGTGACGAACAATTCCATAATCTGAATAAGCCTTCCATGGTGCAAATGGAAGATGGCAATTTCTTTATGGTAGGTGATGTAGAGAAAAGTGCCATTTACGCCATCGTTCTTGATTCGGATTTCAATGTTCTTTCATTCAAACGCTATGATAAACCGGAAGATGCCCACTCCATGGTGGGTGGACATCTTGTGCTTGACTATGACGGAACAGTTGTGCTGGCTGGAAGTTGCAATTATGAAACTGGTAATGGTGTATGGGGCAGACACTACTTTTGCCGCTTCGACAACCAAGCCGATACCATTGCCAGCAGATTTTATACGCCTGAAACACAACCAGGAATTCTTGCTTATGAATACGAATTGGATCAATTGCTGTTGAATCCGCATGGTGGTTTCGTGTTACTTGGCGCTGGAATAAATGGAACAAGATCCATATTGAGGTTTGATAATGATTTCAACTATATGGGTGGAAATCAGTTATATGCTAATCGCAGACAGTTCTCCGATGCTTATTCCGACCACTGGCTCCCCAATGACCAACTATTGGTAATGGGAAGGGTGGCGAGTTTTGATGATCCCTACTTTGAAAGTATAGGATTGGCAAAACTTGGTCTTGACGGCACAATGGAATCAATTGAAAGGTTTTATTGCAATAGAGACACAATGTTACTAACCCAAAACAGATGTATGGCGTATTATAATGACACAACCATTTATGGTGCAATTGATTGCAAATGGTATTTGGAAGGTCCTAGTATAACCCGTGTTTGTTTGGTCGATACTGAAATGGAAGTGATTGGGCTTAAAGAAATCACCACAGAGGCATCCGATTATTATGCTCCTGGCAGTATTCTTTCAACACCAGACGGAGGTTGCATAATTTCTGTTATGGAATATCACGCTTTCGGTGAAAACCATTATCATGGAAAGATTATTAAATTGTCCCGCGAGGATTTCAATCCCATTCCTTGTAGTGTAGAGGAATTGCCACAAGAAGCGATAAAGGCTTTGGTCTATCCCAACCCAGCCAAGGAAAAAGTGACGATAGATGGCATTGAAGCCGCCGAAGTTCAGGTTTACAATGCCCTTGGGCAGGTGGTGAAGACTGTGCGGAACACGAATGAAATCCCCGTTTCAGACCTGCCGCAAGGGGTTTACCTGCTGCGGATTACCAATGCAATGGGTGTTTCGCAAACGGAGCGCATTACGGTAATAAGATAAGCCATGAAAAATTCGCCTTCATCCAAAATTCTCGTGGCAACAGTGGTTGCTTTGGCCGCCCTGCTGCTGGCAGGATGCCAGCGAAGTGACCAAAAGGGGCCTGCCAAAACCGCTATCCAAAGCGGTAAGGAGCCTGCCGACAGCCTGAAAAAGGATTCGGTGGAGGCCTTTAATGAGCGGATGATTCGGTGGAGGGTGCTGCATGGTGGGATGAGCAGTTGGGAGAGCGATAAATGAAATGTTGTAATCTGGAACTGCAACATGTTGTAAAACAAAGAAGTGACTTTGCAAATGTTTGTAATGGCCTTTGGATTTGAAAAAATAGCGAAAATTTGCTATACTTTTGCGGCATGGATTTCAAAACGAATAATTAACCTTATAAATTACAGTATTATGAACAACAGAAAATTCAGATTCGGAACGCTGCTGGTGTTTTTGGCGGCAATGGCTTTTTCATTGAGCTCTTGTGAGTATATGGTGAATGTCGATTTTAAGATTGCTCACAACGAAAACGACACGCTTGTGCTGACAGGATGGAATGGGACAGACGAAGTTTGTTACACGAGTCCTTATGCCAGCAATTCTGGCGATGTGTTCGACAAAACGACTATTAGCTCTTTCAGGGCGGGTGGCGGTTCTTCCACTACCGTTACGGAAGAGCAAGCCTTCACGCAACTCATGTCGGACTATGACAGCGTGAGGTTTACGCGCAGTTCTGATGGTTTGTCTACCATTACTTATCGCCATGACGAGAATGCCAGCGATGCGCAGCGGTATTTCTTCACGCGAGAGGCATGGACATGCAATCCTGACGATGAAGGCTATGAAGGTACAAGAACCTACACCCTCAAACTAACCGATGATATGTTCCATTGAGCGATTCATTGTTTCGCTTTAAAAGCCTCGGTCTATTAGGTTGAAGGGGAAGGGGAAAGTAACGGTATTCATCGTTACTTTCCCTTTTTTCTGTACATTATTTTAATATAAAATAGTCAAGATTCTGCACTGTGATATAATTGAGGGAATTGGAAAAATTTGTAAATTTGCGGCATAATACAAGTAAAGCCTTTATGAACGAAAACACTATAAAAGAGGCATTGAAGAAAGACGGTGTTTCCTTCGCTCGTAATCCGAAGATTCAGAACATGCTGCGAATGATAGGTTTTGGAGAAAATGTCGGATCTGGTTTCCCAAAGATTCTCGCTGCTTGGAAAGAGACTGATTGGGGAGAACCGCAACTGCTGAACAAGCTTGATTTGGATGAGGTGGAATTGGTGTTGCCGGTGCCCTCAACCAAGGCGGTAACAACAGCAGATGAGTTGTCTAAAGGGTTAACTGATGAGTTGTCTAAAGGGTTAACTGATGGGTTGCCTAAAGGGTTGTCTAAAAGGTTGTCTGATGAGTTGTCTAAAGGGTTGTCTGAAACTGCAGCTAAAATCTTGAAATTGATATACTTGGATAATTATATCAGCAGAGAAACATTAGCGGAAAAGACTGGCATTTCAGTTACTTCGGTCCAGAATCATGTAAACAAATTGAAGTCCATGGGCATACTTAAACGTATAGGCTCTGCCAAAAGCGGGCATTGGGAGGTTGTGAAATGATAGATTTTTAAGTAGATGAGCAAAATTAGTTTACATAAAAGACGCGTGACTTCGAGACGCGTGACACGAGACATAAGCCTCGTCCCGTGTCCCGCAGTCTCGTGTCTCGTGTCTAATCATTATTCAGTTTAATTTTGAATAGTCATTTAAATGGAATTATCCTTCTTAAAACCTGGTTCAAAAATAGCCATAGCAGCCCTGGCGCGGATGGTCACGCGAGAAGAGATGGCGTTTGCCATTAATTGGCTGAAAGAGCAAGGCTTTGTGCCTGTGTATGACGACGCGCTTTTTGCCCAGCACCATATCTTTGCCGGCAGCGACGATTTTCGTGCCGCTGTGTTTCAGCAGTATCTCGACAATGAAGAGATCGAGGCCATCTGGTGCGCCCGAGGCGGCTATGGCAGCATCCGCATCATCGATAGGTTGAACTTCTCGAAGTTTTTGGAGCATCCCAAATGGTTGGTAGGTTTCAGCGACATCACCGTGTTTCATGGAAAATTGAACCGCTTGGGCGTGCCTACACTTCACGCTTCGATGCCTTTTTATTTCGCCAACAAGACACCCCAGGCCAAACAGTCGCTTGTCGATGCTTTGACGGGCAAGCCTTTGCGTTATGAGTTGCCCAGCCATCCCCTGAACCGCCAAGGCGTGATGGAAGGCGAAATCGTTGGGGGCAACCTTTCGGTGCTGTATGGCATGATGGGTTCCGACTCCTTCCCTGAGGTGGATGGAAAGATCCTGTTCATCGAGGAGGTGGACGAGTATATCTATCACATTGACAGGATGATGCACTGCCTGAAACGCGCTGGCAAGCTCGACCATCTGAAAGGTCTCGTCGTGGGCGGCCTGACGCAGATCAAGGACAACAGCCATCCTTTCGGCATGACCGCCGAGGAAGTGATAGCCGAAGCCGTGAAAGACTACGATTATCCCGTTTGTTTCGGCTTCCCTGCCGGGCATTTCGACGACAATCGGGCGTTGGTATTAGGAAGGAAAGTAAAAGTTTGTATTGAAACCAGTATTTCAAAACTCTTTTCCATAAGTTTTGAATAAGATTTATTATTTTTGCACTGAAAAAACTAATTAAAATCCGGCCGTTAATGCAAATGTGATTTGTTTCAGCAAATGAAACGATAATCGGAATAATCCCTCTGCCTGCGGGTGGAGGGATTGTTTTTGCCAAAATTACGAAATCGTCAGAAAAAGTGTCATGTTTTGCCGAAAAGTCGTCAGAAAAAGTGTATCTTTGCAGCGAAAAGTCGTCAGAAAAAATGTCATTGAATTATGTATAGAGCTGTTATTGAGGATTTAAGACGTTGGAAACAAAGTACAAACAGGAAACCGCTTATTCTGCAAGGAGCAAGGCAAGTGGGCAAAACCTACATACTGAAAGAATTCGGACGCTTGGAATATGCCCAAACGGTGCACGTCAGTTTTGACCGCGACGAAAAAGCACGTCAGTTCTTCAACGAATGCGGTAGTGCCGAAAGGCTCATCCGCCTGCTTTCGGCCCACACCGAAACCGACATCACGCCCACAGACACCCTCATCATCCTCGACGAGATCCAGGAATGTCCGGCAGCTTTGGAAGCGTTGAAGTATTTCCAAGAGGAAACGCCTCAATATCACATTGTTGTGGCAGGCTCGCTGTTGGGTATCTCGCTTCACGGTAACGCCTCGTTTCCCGTCGGGAAGGTGGATATGATGCGGATGTTTCCCATGACATACGAAGAGTTTCTTGTGGCCTTGGGAAAACACAACCTTCTAAAAACGCTCCAAGAGCAGGATTGGGACATCATCAACACCTTGAGCGACAATTACATCGACTTGCTGCGGCAATACTATTATGTGGGTGGAATGCCCGAAGCAGTGCTGGCCTACAGTGAAGGTCGTGGCTTGCAAGAGGTGCGGCAGATACAGGAAAGGATATTGTCGGCCTATCGCTACGACTTCTCGAAACACGCGCCCTCCAATGAGGTGCCGCGTATCAATATGGTGTGGGACAGCATCCCGGCGCAGTTGGCCAAGGACAACAAGAAATTCATCTACGGTGCCTTGAAGAAAGGCGCTCGTGCCGCGCAATACGAAGATGCCATCCAATGGCTCATTGATGCGGGCTTGGTGTATAAGGTGAATCGGGTGAGCGACATCAAGATGCCGCTCAAGTTCTACGAGGATTTCTCGGCTTTCAAGCTGTTCACCCTCGATGTGGGGCTGATGGGCGCGATGGTGGGTGCTCCGTCGTCGTTGGTGCTCATCGGCAACGACATTTTCAAGGAATACAAAGGCGCGTTCACGGAGCTGTTTGTCTATACGCAGTTGGTCACTATGGGAATGCCGGTTTATTACCACAGCGTCGACAATTCGACCATCGAAATCGACTTTGCCATACAGATGGGCGAGGCGGTTTATCCCGTCGAGGTGAAGGCGGAGGTGAACTTGCAGTCGAAGTCGCTGAAGACGTTCATGGAGTCGCATCCCGAACTGAAGGCCTTGCGCTTCTCGATGCAAAACCACATCGACCAAGGCTGGGTGGAGAACCTGCCCTTGTTTGCCTTCAAGGAAACGCTGAAAGCGCGGGGATTGGTCTCAAAAAACCTTTCCCGCCCATAGCATTTTGAAGAAATCCGTCACATAGATAAATCCGATGCGATGTTCTCGTAGCATATTTTGATGTAAAATCAGGATAGTGAAGTCGGATTTTCAATGAAAATACGGAGCAAAGGTAGGAAAATTCTTTGACTCTGATGCAAAATATTGTTTTTTTCGTGGCTTTTTCCCAAAAGTCTCTTGTTTTTCCCGAAAAATATGTATTTTTGCCCCGATTAACCATTAAATGATAGAGTTATGGCAGATCATCCGGATGCAAGAGGGTATAAGCCCCAGATACGTGCTTACGTTCCACACCAAAAAGTGAATTGTAAGATAAAATTAGGGCAGTTGGGTAACTTGCTTATGCTTAAAGCTAATGTAATGGGGTGCTCAGATTCGGGTGCTTGGTATGTCGACACTTCGGGTTGTGCCATGCTGCAAGCCAACGATGCCAACCCGCCGCCTCGCCACGGCTTCGTGCGCACAGCCATGCAATATGCAGCTGTCTTGCTGCTGGGCCTGATGATGCTTGTGGGGGCTGCATCATGTAAAAAAGACCCACAACCAAACCCGGTGCCGAACCCGGTGCCAACGGATACCGTGACGCCAATTACGCCGGCGGACACAATTACGCCAATTGTGCCGGGCGATACAATAACCCCGACACCCGGGGACACAATTGTGCCGGAACCACCGGTCCCAGGGGGCGATACAGTTGTTCCAGAACCGCCGGTGCCGATGGATACGGTAAAATTTTCAATAAAAATTAATAATGAAAACGGTTATGAGATATTATACCCCAGTGCGGATACTATAAAAAAATATAAGGATAAGGTAGTAATATTAAAATGGAAAATTCCCCCAAATGTGACAGGGGGCTGGACACCACAGGAGTTTCGCTATCCGCGTGATACTTTAGATGCGCTGTTTAGGCTTCCACAACAAATTTTTGGCTCTGGCAGAATTCGTGTTAATAAAAATTATGGGGGGGGGCAAGCATTCCGTGTGCGGATTCTTTGAGCATATCCATCTTGGGTATGACGGAATGTGACAGTGCGATTTTCGCCGGATGGGGTTTTGAACCCTGTCGGGCCGCTTCTTCGAAATCACGCGAAGAACATTTCAAAATGTTAAATACGATTGGAATGTCGCGGTCGATTTTGGGTAAACAACACTGAAAAAAACGGTCCAAAAAACATAAAAAAGACCGGCACAATTATTGTGTCGGTTTTTTAATAAATTGCGTCGTATCAATTAAATATTTAATGTTGTTCGCCCATTTTCCGTGCGGCGCGCAACGCAGTGCGCAGTGATTCACGTGCAACCTCGGTTATGCGGGTGGAAAATGTGCGCATATTCATTGCGTCGGCAAAATTTTTGCCAAAAACATCGGCAATATATTCAAGTTGAGCCGGCGATATAATAAAAACATCACTGGTTATGTTATTGGTTTGTAATTGTTTGATTGTTTCTTTCATTTTTCTACCCCTGGTCCACCCCTTGTTTATTTCTGTGATTGTATTATATCATAAAGTATCTTGACCGCAAACAATAAAATTGCTATACCAAGATTTGACAAGAAAAGATAAGGAAAAAATATGGCTATGAACATTATTCAGAAAATACTTGGGTCTGCCAATGACCGGTTGGTAAAATCTTATGACAAAACCGTGTCGTTGATAAATGATTTGGAACCTAAATATCACGCAATGAGTGACGATGAACTGCGTGCCCAGACGGATGTGTTGCGTGCGCGCATAGCAAACGGCGAAAAAGAAAAAAATATTCTGCCTGATGCGTTTGCCGCCGTGCGCGAGGCGTCAATAAGGACAATCGGCCTGCGGCATTTATTTTGGTACCAAATTGGTGACAAATTAAAAAAGTTTGTGTATTTTTGCGTCGTAAAACAAGAAAGGAATAGTATTATGGTAGTAGTCAGTAGCAGAGAGTTCAGAACGAACATGATGACTTATTTCACGGAATCAAACGGTGATGATTTCATCGTCAAGACCCGCGACCATGGCTCGTTTAAGGTCAGCATCAAGCCCGTGAAAAGGGACGATGCCATACTCAATATCCCGCCCGAATATCGTCGCGACCCCTACGAAATCAGTCCCAGTGGCGACCCGTTTTTTGCGGACCAACGTAATATTGATATGATAGAGGAAAGGCTGAAAAAAGAAGAGAATGGAGAAGTGCAGCTACATGAAATGCTTCCAGACGAATCGTTTGATGATTTCTTAACCAGAATCGAGCATGAACTATAAAGTTACATTTTGGGATGATGCCTCGCGCGATGCACTCAAATTGAAAAGAGAAGAACCAAAATCGTTTGACAAACTAATGAAAATGGTTGACGAATTAAAGGTACATCCAAGGTCAGGCACGGGCAAGCCAGAGTATTTGAAATACGACAAACGTGGCGTTTGGTCAAGGAGAATCTCAAAAAAACATCGAATGATTTACAAAATTCTTGATGATAGGGTTATTGTTGAAGTGATTTCCGCTTACGGCCATTATGGCGACAAATAACCTCGTTCTTCCGAATTTGCAATTCGGAAGCCTTGAATATCAGCATTTTCAATGAAAAAACTTAACTTTCCTTGGCCATCTTGTTCATCTTGTTGAGGATGTCCTTCAGGCGCTCCGGCTTGGTCAGGTTGAGCCAGTCGCAGAAGGTGATGCCCATGTATTTGGCCGTGCGCTTCCAGTTGCCCTTGTGGTCCTTCTTCAGCGAGAAGATGTAGGAATTGCCGCTGCCGAGCAGCACTTCCTTCAGGGCGCAGACCTTGTAGACGATCTCGTTGAAGAGGCTCTCGCTGGTCACGCCGGTCTTGCACTCGATGACGAACAGCTTGTTGGCTTTCATGAAACACACATCCAGCTCGTTGTTGTGCTTGATGACGCCGTTGGAGATGTGCACGCCCATGGCGATGTCGTCGGGTTGCAGCACGGCCTTGATGAGGGCATAGACGTATTCCTCGAACCAGCCGCCCGTAAGGTAGTCTATCTCCTCACCTTGCAGCGACCCCGGTCTTTCGGGCACGAAGCCGATGAAGTCCAAGAACTTGCCGAGATTGGGGATGGCGGTCATATAGTCCTTGTCGGGTTTCTCGACTTGCGAAATGATGAGGAACTTCCAGTTGCGGTATTTCTCGCGCAGGGTCTCCATCACTTGGTAGTCGCCGCGCCCGAGCAGGTTTTGCGAGAACATGGTGAACAGGTGCTGCGAGAAGGCGGTTTCCTTCACTTGTTTGCGGGGCTTGTCCACGTCGCTTTGCAGGCCATAGAGGCCAAAATATTCCTTCAGCGTCATGCGGTGCTTGATGGGGAACACCTCGTCGTCGTTGTCGTAGATGCTGTGGTCGAAGATGGTCTTGACGATTTGGTTCTCACGGGTTTGCGTGTAGAAAAACAAGGTGTCGAACTCCTCGAAGACGTGTTGCACCGAGAGGGTCATGTAACGGTTGCCGCCCGCCAAGTTGAGGTAATATTTTTTGTTGGGAATCAGGTTGCCCTTGATGGTGCGGCAGATGCGCTCGTAGAGGAAATTGTCTTGGTAACGCTTGACGATGATGCTTTTCACGTGCGTTTCGTCCACTTCCAACTGGTTGGCGATCAGTTTGATGCAGCCGGATTCTTCTTCGGTGGAGATGAACAGCAGCTCGTCGCCGTCTTCGTAATATTCCTTGGTGAAAAGATAGGCTGGCAACGGGTTGCTTTGGTCTATGATATTGACGATGGTCTTTGACATGGTGATAAAAATTTGGCACAAAAATAGGGAATTTGTTTGAATTGGTCATTCCACAATCACCTTTCGCGTGGCGTTGCCTATTTTCACAACATAAAGGCCACGCGGCAATGCTATGCTTTCCTCACCGTCGATTTCCTTGGTTATGATGGTTTGTCCAAGGGTATTCGTGATGGTCATTGATCCTTGGCCATTCACCGTGAAACGGCCTTGGGCTGGATTGGGCGATACATTAAAATTGCATGTATTTTCTTCGTTAACAGCGTCATAGCCAACAAAAGGAATGTAGTTGACCAGTCCATGTTCTGGATTGTCGTATTGGTGGACAATGTGGTCTTCGATTTCTTGCTCAATGGTAGTGCCCCAATCGTTGCCCACGGCCATGATGTCGCCAGGTGAATTGTTGTAAAGGTCATAAATCACGCCGCCGTTGCCGTTGTCGTGGATTTGGTTGTGGCCCCAGTCGTCTTCGGTGCCGAGGTTAATGTCGGCCTTATTAATGGCGGTGATGCCCCACAAGTTGCCGCTAATCACATTGTCGCGAATGACGGCCTTGTTGTTCTCGTCCACGCCATAGATGCTGATGCCGCTGCCGCCATTCATAGGGTTGGTTTCGAGGTTGTTGTCGATGAATTGGTTGCCGATGATGACGGAACTCAGATTATAGCCTTGTTGGTTGTAGCCGTAGCGGTTGTTTTTCACGATGTTGTCTTTCAGCAGGATTTTGGTTGCGCCCGTACCCATCAAGTCGGCGATGGCGATGCCGCCAACCATATTGTTTCCGCCTTCGATGGTGCATCCCACGATGCGAATGGTGTCGTTTGAACCTGGACCGAGGTTGATTTGCGGCTGGTTGGCGTTGGAGGTAACGTTGTTGGTGAATTGGCAGTTCACGATTTGCGGTGAGCCTTGTCCGTTGGCGGGCGAACTGATGGCCGCGCCTTCGTTGTTTCGGAAACTACAGTCGGTAAAGATGGGGTTGCAATTCGAGAAACTAATGGTTGAAGACTGACTAAAAGTGTTGAAGCCGATGATTTGGCAATCATCGAAGGCCGCATCGCTGCCTATGATTTGTATGCCGCTGAGGTCGGCGAAGGAACAACGGCTGAAGTGGCTTGGCTCGGAGGCTTCCTCGAAGCGGATGCGGCCGTGCTCGGCATAGACAGGCATCCCAATGTAATAGTGTGAATCTTCCGTTCCTTCCACAACCATTGCGCCTTTGATGGTGAGTGTGAGGTCGTTTTCGTTGAAGATCAAACTGTTCGGCTCATCGTTGCCGTTGACATAGAGCTTGTCGGTGGCCGAAATGGTGATGTCGGTCATGATGCTATAGACGCTGTTGGCATAGTCGTGGTGAACGCAACCTATCTCGGCGAGGTCGGTGAGCGTGTAGGTGGTTCCGTCGCCCGGGCTCACCCATTGGGCGTTCAGCGTTTGGGCGAAGAAAAACAAACAAACTATTGATAATGTTAGTTTATTGATATGTTTTGACATAATTGTTTTGTTTTTACTATAAAACTGCTTGATAAATGCTTTGTCTGACAAATGCGTTCAATGAAATTCCTTCTGCTTGTGCACAGGCAACGGCTTTGGCATGTAGTTCAGCAGGAATACGAACGTTGAAACTGCCCGTGTATGACTTATGCATGGGTAAACCGTTTTCTTTGCAGTGTTCAATGTAGTCATCTACGGCATTAATGAAGTCTTCTTTTAATTCCGCAAGCGTACTTCCCTCGTATGTAATCAAGGTTCCTTTGTCTAATCCGAGGATTTTTCCATAAAGCGTATTGTCGTCCAATTCCGCTTCGATGCTTCCGATAAAACCTTTGTATTTCAGCGTGTCCATATTATATGAGTTTGTTTTCGGTTAGATAATTTACGATATCTTTCAAAGCTTTTTCCTTTATTGTACTTGATGGGTGTGGTTTGTGTGCCAAGTATTGCAGTTGTTTGTCTTTGTTATAGAATCTCACTCGCGACCCTGATGTTTTTCCTTTGTCATCTTTCTCAAAACCAAGTCGTAAGAAAACCGCTTCCAACTCTGCAAAAGTAAAGTCTTTTGGTTGTTGACATAGTCGTTGTATGAGTTTGTCTTTTTTGGTCATTTTGTAACTAAATTTCGGTTGCAAAAATACGATTTTTTACTTTAGAAAAACAAATTTCAACCCAATTTTTTACTTTCCAATAATAAATTTGTATGTCGTTTTTTACTTTTGAAAGTAAAAAGGGCGACCAAAGCCGCCTCTTTGTCTTTTTTTCGGGGCTTTGCCGTTACCCGGTAGGGACAACGGGTCATGACCCGTTGTCGGCAAAGCCCCGAAAAGTTTTATTTTTTAATCGCTGCAATGCCAGGCAGTTCCTTGCCTTCGATGGCTTCGAGCAGGGCACCGCCGCCGGTCGAGACGTAACTCACGCGGTCGGCCAGGCCGAACTTATTGATGCAAGCCACGCTGTCGCCGCCGCCGATGAGCGAATAGGCACCGTTCTGCTCGGTGGCCTCCACGATGGCTTCGGCGATGGCCTTCGAGCCTTCGGCGAACTTGTCGAACTCAAACACGCCGCAAGGACCGTTCCAGAGGATGGTCTTCGACTGCTTGAGGATGCCGGCGTAGAACTTGCGGCTCTCGGGACCGCAGTCCATGCCTTCCCAGCCGTCGGGCACGTTCATCGGGTCGACGACCATGGTGTTGGCGTCGTTCGAGAACTTGTCGCCAGCCACCACGTCGAACGAGAGGTAGAGGTTGACGCCCTTTTGCTTGGCTTTCTCAAGGATTTCCAAAGCGAGGTCAAGTTTGTCCTCTTCGCAGATGGAGTTGCCGATCTTGCCGCCGAGGGCACGCTTGAAGGTGTAGGTCATGCCGCCGCAGAGGATGAGGTTGTCGACCTTGGTGAGCAGGTTCTCGATGATGTCGATCTTGGTGGAGACCTTCGAGCCGCCCATGATGGCAGTGAAGGGGCGTTGGATGTCGTCCATCACCTTGTTGACGGCGGCCACTTCCTTGCCCATCAGGTAGCCGAACATCTTGTGGTCGGCATCGAAATAGTCGGCGATGAGGGCCGTGGAGGCGTGGGCGCGGTGGGCGGTGCCAAAGGCGTCGTTGATGTAGTATTCGCCATAGCTGGCCAGCGTCTTGGTGAACTCCTTTTGCGAGGCCTTGATGGCTTTCTTGGCTTCGTCGTAGCCATCTTCGCCCTTCTCGATGCCACGCGGCTTGCCTTCCTCTTCGGCATAGAAGCGGAGGTTTTCGAGCACGAGCACCTCACCGGGTTTGAGGGCGTTCACTTGGTCGGCGGCTTTCATGCAGTCTTCTGCGAATTGCACCGGACGGCTCAGCAGTTCTTCCAAGTGCTTGATAATCGGCTTGATGGAGAACTTCGGGTCGGGGTTCTTTTTCGGCCTGCCGAGGTGCGACATCAGCACGACCATGCCTTTGTCGTTCAAAACCTTATTAATAGTAGGCAAAGCGGCACGCATACGGGTGTCGTCGGTGATGTTGAAGTTGTCGTCCAACGGGACGTTGAAGTCGACGCGGATGACGACGCGCTTGTTCTGGAAGTTGATTTGATCGATGTTAACCATGATATTATGTTTTTATGATTTAAATTGATGATTTTCAGGTACTACCATATTGATGGACTGTTGCAGCATCTCGAAGTCGAAGGGTGAGTTGGTGAGGGTTTCGCCTTCGGTTTCTAATTTGAGTGCATGGGCGGGGATGGATGTGACCTTGACTTTGCGGCCTTGGAAGGTGCTGACTTCATTCATTTTTTTGATGAAGGTGCCGTCGTAGATTTTGCTGATGTTGGCGGCGAATTTGGCCATGCCCACCTTGCGTATGGCGGTGATGTCGAAAAGGCCGTCGTTGGGCACGGCGTTGGGCATCGTCATCATGCCACCACCTTTGTATCGGCAAATGCCTACCCCGAGGCTGAGGATTTCGTCGTCGAAGACGAGTTGGTCGTCGATTTCGAGTTGGATGTGTGGGCAATCGAAGCCAAACAGGCATTTCGCCACGTTAATCATATAGCGAGCCGCACCACCTTTGCCTTGTTGTTTCATGGCGTTGGTCGACTGGCAAACGGCCTCGTCCAATCCTGTTCCGGCGGCATTGAGGAAGTAGCGCACCTGCGGGTCGCCGTCGTTGTAGTAGGTCACCTTGCCGAGGTCGTGCTTAAAGGTGTTCCCGGCTTTGATGATTTTCGCATTTTCCTGATAATCAATGCCAAAGTCGAAAGTGCGACGCCAATCGTTGCCTGTGCCTACGGGCATGATGCCCATCATGATTTCCTCGGTGGGGAAGCGTTTTTGGGTGAAAATGCCGTTGACGACCTCGTTGTTGGTGCCATCGCCGCCCACTGCAATGATTTTGCGGTAGCCTTTTCCGGTGATGCTGTCGCGCACCAAACTGATGGCGTGGCCTTGGTATTCCGTAATCAAATAATCGAAAGTAATACCCTCTTTTTCAAGGATTTGCTTTATCTGTGGCCAGTCTTTTCCCGCCTTGCCGATGGAGGCTTTCGGGTTGACGATGACGAGCCATTTACTGTTTTCTTCGGTCATAAAACCTTTTTGTTTGTTTCGGGGGTCAAAAATAGGAAATAAAACGATAGGTCAAGACATTATTTTAACGGAAAATGCAGTCCGGTGATGATTTTGGCCGCAATAGTCGCAGTGCATCAAGCCTGTGGCGAGGTTGTTTACTTACGGTTTTGGATGACCGCCAAGATGCAAAACTGCTGAAATCTTAGATACTGAATCCAAATCTTTTCAAAAAAACCAAACCCAAAGAGAATTATTTCTATTTTTGTCGCAAATTATCAAAACTATAACTGTATGAACAAGAAATCGCTACTCTTTTTCCTTCTTGCCCTAATGGCATCGCCATTGGCCGTTCTTGCACAAAGCCTGACGGTGACGGGTAAGGTCGTTTCGAGCGACGACGGCTACGGTCTGCCTGGTGTCACCATCCAGGTGAAAGGCACCTCGACGGGCACCGTGACCGACATTGACGGCAACTATTCATTGAAAGCCGACGGCCAGGACGTGCTGGTTTTCAGCTTCGTTGGCTACAAGCCGAAGGAAGTGGCCGTCAAAGGCAAAAACAAAATCAATGTCACCCTTGAGCTTGACTCGCAGACCCTCGACGACGTGGTGGTCACCGCTCTCGGTATCAAACGCCAGAAGCGCGAGTTGGGCTATGCCACCGAGGAAATCGGCGGCGACCTCATTGCCAAGTCAGGCTCGGGCAGCGTCATCAGCGCACTGAGCGGACGCTCGGCGGGTGTGCAAATCATCAACCCGAACGGCGTCGACGGCGGCTCGTCGCGCATCACCATCCGTGGCAACAACAGCATCTTTGGCGACAACCAGCCCCTCATCGTGGTCGACGGCGTGCCGATGACCAACGAAGGCGGTCTCACCTCGTGGAGCGGTGGCCGCGACTGGGGCACGGCCCTCAACAACATCAACCAGGAGGACATCGAGAGCTTAGACATCCTGAAAGGCCCCACGGCGGCAGCCCTTTACGGCTCGCGTGGCGGCAACGGCGTGGTGCTCATCACCACCAAGAAAGGCTCGAAGCAACGCGGCCTCGGCATCAGCTATTCGGCCAGTTTCAAGCTCACCACGCCTTATCTCTACCGCTCGGTGCAAAACAAATTCGGCGGCTGCGGCCCAGTCACGTTCGACAAGCCGACTTTGACCCCCATCGAAGGCATGTTTGACGAGCAAGGCAACCAAGTGTATGAATTTCCATACGTCTACAACGTCGACGACGGCCCGGCTGGCGAGCCTACCAACACCACTTTCGGCTACTACGGCGGCGCCCAAAGCTGGGGCCCCGAGATGAATGGTGAGAGCGTGCTGTGGTGGGACGGCAAAATCCGCAAATATTCGCCGCAGCCCGACAACCTGAAGATGCTCTTCAAGAACGGCCACATGATGACCCACAACATCGCCTTGCAAAACGCCGGCGACTTCGGTAGCATCCGCGTTTCGTTCACCGACTCGCGCACCGATGCCATCATCGACAACACCAACCTGCGGCAGACCACCGTCAACGTGGGTACATTAATCAATGTGTCGGAGAAAATCAAGGTCGACGTGGCGTTCAACTATTTGGACTACTTCCGCCTCAACTCGCCCGAAATTGGTGAGTCGAACAGCAACTTCAACAAGGGCTTGCTCTACAGCTGGCCCCGCAGCTGGCAAGGCATTGAGACCACGACCTATGCAAACGAGGACGGCACGATGAACCAGTTTGACGGCTATCCTTATCCTTACATCTACAGCAGCACCTTCTGGACGTTCTACAACAACAACACGACCCTCGACCGCGACAAGATGTACGGCTCGGTCAGACTGCTCTACGACGTCACCCCGTGGCTCACCGCCTCCGCCAAGGTCGCCCTCGACTGGACCGCCGACAACTACACTACCAAGCACAAGCCCACCACTATCGACGGCATGGCGGGCGGCTATTATTCGAAGAACAAGTCCACCTCGCTCACCCGCGACATGGACTTCCTGATCACGGCCTATAAAGACAAGATCTTTGGCTCGAAGTTCAACGTCCGCCTTTCGGCTGGTGGCGAGCAATACTACGGCTATCGCGACGGCATGAACGGCACCTCGGGCACTTGGGCCTACGCCAACCTTTACACCATCTACAACTACTCCGCTGCCACCGAGCGCACCTTCGGCGAGTCGCGGTGGGAGAAGCAAGTCAACTCGTTGTATGCCTTCTTCAACGTGAGCTATAGCGACTGGCTGTTCTTGGACGTGACGGGCCGTAATGACTGGTCGTCGACCCTGCCCATCACCAACAACTCCTATTTCTATCCTTCGGCCACCTTGAGCTTTGTGCCCACTTCGGCCTTCAAGAACTGGAATTGGGGTCCCATCAACTACCTGAAACTGAGAGGATCGTGGGCACAGACCGCCAGCGACACCGAGCCTTACCAGCTCACCTATACCTACAACACGGGTTCGTTTGGCCACCAACTTTCGGCCACCTTGCCTTCGGTGGTGCCGCCTTTGGAGCTGAAGCCACAGCGCCAGCGCAGCTATGAACTCGGCTTCGACCTCGGCCTCGGTGCCCGCTTCAACATGGACTTCACCTATTACGACATCTACAGCTGGGACCAAATCCTATCGTCGCCCGTTGCGCCTTCGTCAGGCTCCAACAACGTGACCATCAACACGGGTATCGTGACCAACAAAGGTATCGAGGCCATCATGACCTACGACATCGCCCAAGGCAAGGACTACGGTGTGCAGGTCGGCTTGAACTTGGCCCGCAACAAGAACAAGATCGTCGATTTGGGCGGCGCCAACATGTACATGCTTTCCGAGATTTGGGGTTCCAACGGCCCCGCTGTCGCTGTGGAAGAAGGCGAGGACTATGGCACCATCTACGGCTGGGACTACGTCTATGAATACACCACCGCCGACGGCACCACCGTGGGACCTTTCTACGATGCCAACGGCAAACCGCTGCCCTTGCTCAACGAGACGGGAACCACCTACCTGATGACCGACAACCGTGTGCCCGTGGGCAACTGCGCTCCCTTGGTGACGGGTGGTATCAACCTCAGGGCTTCCTACAAGAACTGGTCGCTCTACGCCTTGGTCGATGCCAAGTTGGGCGGACAGATCTATTGCGCCTCCTATGTGGTAGGCATGCAGACGGGCCAGAGTCCGGCAACGCTGTACGAACGCGAAGGCAACGGCCTGCCTTACTACGATGCGGAAGGCAACTTCGTAGGCAACTACGGCATCATTCTGCCTGGCTATTGCGTCAACACTGAGACGGGCGAGGCCCACGAGAACGAGAACGTGGTGCACTACCTTTATAAATACCTGCCCAACTTCGGCGGTTGGGGTCCGGTGCTCACCACGCCCGGCATCGTCAACAACACGTGGGTCAAGTTGCGCGAGCTGTCGCTCACCTTCGACTTCCCGCGCAAGTGGCTCGACAAGCAGAACCTCTTCAAGCAGGCCTCTATCTCGCTGGTGGGTCGCGACCTGTTCTACATCTACAAGACCCTGCCCGACAACATCAACCCCGAAGGCACGCAAGGTTCGGGCAACGCCCAAGGCCTGGAGTATGCCTCCTATCCCGGCACGCGGTCGTTTATGGTAACGCTGAAAGTGAATCTATAAAATCGAAACATCATGAAAAGATATATTCTCATCATTTGTGCAGCAACAATAGCTTTAGCCTCCTGCACCAAGAATTTCGAAGAAATGAACCAAGACCCGTTCTCGCCGACGGGCACCACCATCGAGGCCTTGTTTAACGGCGTGGTAAGCTCCTTGCAGCAGAGCATGAACGAACAATTCTACCTGCAAAACGAGATCTGGTACCCCGAGACGGAACTCGGCGCCCTGACTTCCGAGGCCTGGGGCAACTCACAAATTGGCACCTCCAGCGTTTGGAACGACTACTACCTCATGCTTTCCAACATCCGCGAACTCGAGCGCCGTTTCGACGCCTATGGCGAGGAGCAAGGCGACACCGCCGTGTGCGACAAGGTGCGCGCCCAACTCACCATCCTGAAGGCCTACCAGACCTTCAAGGTCACCGACATTTTCGGCGACATGCCTTATTCACAGGCAGGCCGCATCTGGGAAAACGCCTCGTCGCAGGCCACGATGAAGCCCGAATGGGACACCCAAGAGAGCATCTACAAGTCGCTGATGGATGAGCTGGTGTGGTCGCGCGACGTGCTCCACGCCGACTCAGCCACCACCGCCAGCGGCAACGAGTACTACAAGCTGCCCTACGAGGTGCTGCTCAACAACAACTACACGCTTTGGGCCGAGTTCGCCAACTCGCTCATCCTGCGCCACGGCTTGCGCATGTACGACAAAGACCCCGCCTTTGCCGAGCCTTTGCTGAAGAAAGCCTATGAGTTTCCTTACTCTTCGATAAGCTCTTCGGGCGGCGTGGCCACGGGTGGTGCCATCGCCTTGTGGCCCAGTGTGTTGGGTACCAATTGGGACATCAACTGGTCGTTCCGCGAACACAAGAACCTCCGCATGGGCGAAACCGTGTGGAGCATCGTCTCGTCGACCGACGACATGGACGGCAGCGGCATCTTCGACTATCGCGCCTTCCTCTTCTTCGACACGAGCCACAAGACCGACAGCTTCCCCGACGGCGCTTGGAAGCCCTTCCCGCAGATTCGCACCGCCGAGACGCCCATCGAAGGCGGCTCGCCCTACGCCCAGAGCCGCGACGCCAACTACACCTTCAAAGGCCCTTCGTGCCTCTTTTCGCCGTTCAACTACTACCTGACCCGCGACGAGCGCTATATGCCGCAAATCTTCGTCACCTACGCCGACGTGCTCTTCATGAAGGCCGAAATCGGGGCCCGTGGCATCGGCGGCATCACCCTCTCGGGCATGGACCTCGACCAGATGCTCTTCCAAGGCATCTACCAGTCGAGCATCTTTTGGGCACACATACCGCAAAACACCAACCGCTGGACCTACTTCTATCCGCAATACACCAACTTCACCACCGGCCTCGACATCTGGGCCTTGGGCCAGAAGATGGCTTCCAACGTGATGAACTATGCGGTGTATATGAACCCCAGCTTCGACGGCAGCAACGAGGCCTACCTCGACCTCATCTACCAGCAACGTTGGCTCAACCTCTTCCGCCAGCCTTGGGAGGCCTGGGCCTTGGCACGCCGCACCATGCGGACACCCACCACCATCGACCACGCCAAGCTGACGTCGTATCGTTTGGAGTATCCCCAAAAGGAGATCGAATACAACTACGACAACTACACGGCACAGCTGGCCCGCATGTCGCACGGCGACACACGCCAGACCAAGGTGTGGTGGATGGATTTTAGATGAACAAGATCCTGAACGGACGAAAATTCCAATTTCAAAAAAAGTAAGCGTAAGCGCTACGAAAAGACGGAAACCGCCCTCTCGCTTCACGGGGGGGCGGCTTCTTCTTGACAAAGATGGCACAATGGTGATGACAGGAGGCGCAAGAAAAAAAACACGGTATCTAATGGCTATCGAACACTTTTTCATTAACTTTGCACCGAAATTCAAATCGACCTTATGAAAATGAAAAAGAGATTGTTATTCCTTGGAATGATGCTCATCAGCATCGGGCTGACGGCCCAAGTCGAAAAGACCTTCGACTTCAACGATTATCAGGTTGGAAGTGGCCAACCCTATCCTCCGCTGAACGGACAAGACGGTTGGTATGTCCGTGCACACAGCGCCGGCAACGGCGGAAGCACCATGGGCCCCATGTACACCGACTACATGGGCCACTACTGGGGCAACACCCCCGTGACGCCCACCGCCGACGAAACCTTAGGCGTGTTCTCGCACGCCTCGGGCACGGGCTTTGGCGACATCGCCACCCACGACATCACCCAATATGGCTTCGACTTCTCGGAAGGCGGCATCATCGAGATCGAATGCGACGTGTTGCGCCAATGGTGGGGCACGCTCTTCGGCATCGGCTACGACGGCAACGGCGACGGCTCGGTGCTTCCCCCAGTCCGCAAGGCTCCCAACCACAGCGCACTCTACGAACCCATCTGGCCCGATGCCACCAGCACGTCGCCCGATGGCGGTATCTACATGCTGACCACCGGCAACACCGACGACACGGATTTCTTCTGCGGCGTGGTCTTGCCCGACAACACCCCGACCTGCGACATCAACCCTTCGGTTCCCGACAACACCTGGATCCGTTGGAAGGTCTCCATCGACCTTGACGCCAACGCCGGCGCCGGTGCCGTCACGCTCTACGTGAAATACGACATTCTTCACGGCGAATGGGAAGCCGTGCCCGAATGCCAAGGCGTCAACGCGGGCCTCACTCCCGGCAGTGGCGACAAGAAAGACCCCGCCATGTGGACCTACATCTTCATGCTCAACAGCGGCTGGTGCGGCTTCGACAACTTGACGATACACCATACTCCTGGCGGCCTGGCGGCCCAGTTCATCGACTTCGCCGAAATCCCCGACCAACTGGTCTATAACGAACCTATCACCCTGCAAGCCACGGCCACTTCGGGTCTCCCCGTGACCTTTGAGGTCGCCGAAGGCCCTGCCACCTTAAACGGTAACATCCTCACGCTCACTGGCGAAGAAGGCACCGTGAGGGTTCGCGCCATCCAAGCCGGCGACGGCACGCAATGGCAGCCCGCTCCCACGGTGACGCGCACGTTCTACGTGGTGGATCCCGACAATTACACTCCCGAAATCACCATCCGTCGTCCTTACCAAGGCACCAAGGTGTATATGCCTGACTTCGAAAACCCCGTGATGATCGTTTTGAGCGTCTATGTCGAGCACGCCAACGCCATCAAGTTCGAGCAGGTGAAATGCAACGTCGACGGACAGGAGCTGACCTTGAAGACCGACTATCCCGACAACCCCAACAACGGCTATTGGTACACCACCTGGACCCCTTCGGGCGAAGGCTCCTACAACATGACCGTCAGCATCACCCAGACGGGCGGCAAGGTCACTACGGCTTCCAATACCTTTGAGGTGACGACCGATTATGACGACATGGTGGTCACGGCACTCAACGGCGAGGTGATAGTCGACAACCAGAACTTCACCGCCTATGGTGAGTTCCCCTTCCCGACCCACGTTAACGCCTTCAATGCCATCAACTTGCATTATCTGCACAACTGCGTCAACGGCCATTGCAACACCTACGACCATGCCAGCCATGTGCGCGTGAAGAACTACCGTGGCGAATGGGTCGAGCTTTGCCGCTATGTCACCCCCTTCGGCGTGGAATGCATCGACGACCTCGATGTGACCGATTTCACCAGCATCCTGCAAGGCCTGGTCGAGTTTGAGTACTACTGCGAGAACTACGCCACGGGCGATGGCTACAACCCCACCGCCGTTTTTGAATATACCAAGGGTGTGCCTGAGTATCCCTATGTCGACATGCAGGAGATTTGGTACGGCAACTATTCTTTCGGCGACTACGAAAACCTTTGCCCCATCCCGATGCGCAACGTGCGATTTGACCCTTGCGTAGAGAAAGCCAAACTGCAACTCACCACTTCGGGCCACAACTGGAGCGACACGGGCAACGGTGCCTACAACACGGGCAATGCCGCCGAGTTCTACGAAGCCACGCACAACATCAAGTTGGACGGTGCCACCACCTATACGCAACACCTGTGGCGCACCTGCACGCCTAATCCCGCCGGATGCCAGCCCCAAAACGGCACTTGGACCTACAGCCGTGCTGGTTGGTGCCCAGGCAGCATGGCCATGGTGTGGGACTATAGCTTGGACGATTACCTTGACAAAGGCGATGTCGATTTGCTTTATGAGTTCGACCCGACCTATGTCGACCAATGCCACCCCAACTATCCCGACTGCGTGAGCGGACAAAACAGCTGCCCCGACTGCAACAACTCGAGCAACCCGTTCCTGAGGGTCTCCGCCAAAGTGGTGACCTACAGCCACAACACCGACATCCTGACCGAAGTCCCTGAACTGCCCGACGTGGATGCCGAGCCGTTCCAAGTGAGCATCACGCCTAACCCCGCCAGAGGCCAGATGACCATCACCACGGACTACGACAAGGGCAGTGCCAGTGTCGTCATCATCAATTCCATGGGTGCCAAGGTAAAAGGCTTCAGCGTGAAAGGCTCGGCCACCATCGACGTGAGCGACCTGCCTTCGGGCATGTATTTCGTCCACATCATCGGCGGCAAGGTGGTGACGAGAAAAGTGATGATTCAAAACTAAATTTCCGTACCTTTGCAGCCGCTTTGAAGGACGCGAGACTGCGAGACGCGGGACACGAGACGATAGAAAGTCTCGCAGTCTCGCGTCCCGTAGTCCCGTGTCAAATCATCGGTTAATCAATTAAATACACGAAATACCAGATATGAAAGTTGCAAACTTATTAGGTGAGAGATTCAAGAAGGCGCCGGCCGATTGCGTCGTCGACAGCCAGGCCCTGATGGTGCGTGGCGGCTATATCAAGTCGGTGGGCACAGGCTTGTTCTCCTTCTTCATGCCCGCAAAACGCATTGCCAAAAAGATAGAGAACATCATTCGTGAGGAGATGGATCGCATCGATGGCCAAGAGGTGCTGTTCCCCGTTGTCATGCCAGGTTCGCTGTGGCAGGAGTCGGGACGCTACACCAGCATCGGCTCGGAACTGCTCCGTTTCAAGGACCGTAACGGCATCGACATGGTGCTGGGCATGACCCACGAGGAGGCCGCCGTGCAGCTCGCCCGCGACGCCGCGAAGAGCTACACGCAGTATCCCTTCATGATTTACCAGATCCAGACCAAGTTCCGCGATGAACCCCGCTCGCGTGCCGGCCTCATCCGCACCCGCGAGTTCACGATGAAGGACGCCTACAGCTTCCACACCTCGCAAGAGGACTTGGAGCAATACTATGCCAAGGCTTATCGCGCCTACGAGCGTATCTTTGCCCGCGCCGGCGTGCCGCAAGTCGTGGCCGTCAAGTCCGACTCGGGCATGATGGGTGGCCGCGTGTCGCACGAGTTCATGCTGCTCACAGACATAGGCGAGGACACCATCGTCATCTGCCCTGAATGCGGCTACCGTTCCAACAGCGAGGCCGCCGACTGCATCGTCCACAACGAGGAGTATCCCATCGAGCCGCTGGAAGAGGTCTTCACCCCCGACCAGAAAACCATAGAAGACGTGTGCAACTTCTTGCACAAGTCGCCTTTGCAGTCGTGCAAGGCCGTGCTTTATCAGCGCAATATGGACGACTCGTTGGTGATAGTCTTCTTGCGTGGCGACCTTGAAGTAAACGAGACCAAGCTCCGCAACCTCATCGGTGCCGAGGTCCATGCGGCCACGGTTACGCCTGAGATGGGTGTCTGCGCCGGCTTCATCGGTCCCAAGGGATTGCCAGAAGGCATCACTGTGGTTTACGACGAGTCGTTGAAGACCCTGAACAGCTTCGTGGCGGGTGCCAACAAGGTGAACTACCACTACAAGGGCATGAACATGGCCCGCGACCTCGGCGAGGTGAAGTACGACAGCGTGGCCAAGGCCACCGCCGGAGGCATCTGCCCCGTGTGCGGCAAGCACAGCATCACCATCAGCCGTGGCATTGAGGTGGGTAATATCTTCCAGCTCGGCACGAAATACACCGTCTCGATGGGAATGCAGTACCTCGACAGCGACAACACGCTGAAATATCCCATCATGGGCTGCTACGGCATCGGCGTGGGTCGTTTGATGGCTTCGGTCTGTGAGGTGAGTCACGACGACTACGGCCCCATTTGGCCCATCACCATCGCCCCGTGGCAGGTGCAGGTGTGCGCCCTGCGCGTGGCCGACGAGAACGTGCGTCGCGTGGCCGACAAGGTCTACGAAGACCTGAAGAAGGCAGGCGTGGAGGTCATTTACGACGACCGCAACATCAGCGCGGGCGTGATGTTCTCCGATGCCGACCTTCTCGGCGTGCCGCTGCGCATCGTCATCAGCCCGAAGACCTTGGAGCGCAACGTGCTTGAGTTTGCCGCCCGCGACAAGAGCTTCAAGGAAGACCTCAGCCCCGACAATTTCGTCGACGAGGTGAAGGCCAAGATTGCCGAAATGATTGCGGCCTTGACGCCTGAGGATTGAAAATCATCTCATTTTTTACCAAAAATCGGCTCAAATTTTCATGGGTTTGAGCCGGTTTTTGTATTTTTGTGTGCTGATTTCATACAATATTAGGAAAACATTGTCTATTTTTGCACTCAAGAAATAAAAACAGATACTAATGCCAACGGTTTCAGAGTTTTTCGGGATAAAAATCATATTGAGGTTCGTAGACCATAACCCACCTCATTTCCACGCGACATATCAACAAGATAAGATAATCGTGGAAATAGAAAACGGCAAAGTCAAAGGCGAGATTTCGGAAAGAGCCTTGCGTATGATTCTTGAATGGCTTGATTTGCATCGCGAAGAGATGAAAGAGGCTTGGGAGCAGGCATCAAAGGGAGAAACCCCAAATAAGATAGAACCATTAAAATAAGAGTGTTATGATGTGGGTTGAAATTACCAATGCAAAGTATCTTGACGGCTACAAGATGTTTCTGGTATTCAATGATGGCCAAAAGCGGATTTTCGATTTCTTGCCACTCATTGAGCGCTATCCCGTTTTCAAACCATTGAAGGATTTGGGGTTGTTCAAGTCGTTTACGGTAACAGATACTTTAGAATGGGCCGATGGCAACATTGACATTGCACCTGAATACATTTATGAGAATGGGATTGTAGCGTAATCCTTTTTATCGAGTTGTTTAACAATAATATAAACCAATACAAAGCGAACACAAATTATACACATCTGACATATTAATCTAACGGGCTTTACGCTCTTGTTCTCTGTCTGAAAAATCTGGTAAATTTTAAAGCGGGAGAATAAGCCAGCGGAAAGTTTGCGTTTTATGGCGCAGACTTTTTCGTGCTTATTACCGCGTCGGTTTACCAGAGCCATCAGACATAATAAGCAATCAAACGAAAGGTGAGCGCCTTTTCTGTTGCTTTTCGGGACAAGGCGATGGCCTACAAAACACGAAAAGCGCTATGGAAAGAGAAAAACGGTACCCAACAAAGGATTTCCACATCGGGAAACTCATCAAGGCCGAGCTGACACGGCAGGGGCGGAGCATCACATGGTTGGCTTCGCAGGTGGACTGTTCGCGCGAGAACTTGTATAAGGTGTTTCGCCACAAGTGGATTTATACCGACCTGCTTTTCCAGATTTGCGAAGCCTTGGACTACGACTTTTTCCAAGTGTGCTCCGAGTGTTTCCAATCCAAAAAACATGAACGAAACGGCCAATCCGTTGATAGTAATTTTCCAAAAGATTGGGACGAATAGCACCGCGTAATTTGCTGGTAATAAAACTATTCCATATATTTTTGCAGCGTATCTAATAACAATTAAAAACCGATGCGCCTAATGGGATATAACTGGGCAATAAAGAAATGAAGAAAATTTTAATTGGCTTATTTGTCATAGCATTGGCAGCTATGACTTCATGCAGTTCTGTTAGGGTGGTTCCTCAGGCTAAAAGCACAGTGAATGCTGTCAATCTGAGCGAACTGAGATTAACCAATCAAGATTATTCAGTCTTGAATACAATTTCTGCGGATGCAACAATTAGTGTGACTTACCATTCTGACAACACTATAGAAGTAAGAGATGTAGACAACACGTTTTCCTATAAATTGAAACCCATGGGAAAGAAAGGCGATGGCGGTTATATGCTGGAAAACACCGACGGCGTGATTAGAGTTGGTTTTTTGTCAAATGTTTCGGGAAGCGTAGATTTAACGGTACCCGAAGATGTTGCCAGAGCCGTATCTTTATATAGGATTATCAGTATGTCCCAAGAGATGGGTGCTGACGGGTTAATAGAACCTGTAATTTCAACTAACATCGAAGGCTCTTCTCGCTCTTCTTTGAATCATTTGACTGTGGTGTATAAAACTACGGTTTCCGCAAAACCTATTAAACTTAAAGTGACTGGAAAATGAAAACACTAAGATACATCTTTTTTGCCGCTATGGTTGTGCTGTTTGCTTCATGTTCTTCCGTCAAGCAGTATGCAAATAGAATCACCCCGACCATCAATTTGGCTCTTGTCAAGGATGCACCACATAACAAATTCGTCAACCTTGAGTATGGTATCAAGGTCAATATTAGCGACGGTAGGAGTTATGACAAAGCCTCGCGAATTGTTTACAAACATGACAACTATCTGACCTCAACTCCCAAGGTAAATGTTTATCCCGAAGTCATGTCTTTCACCAACGAGAGCATGAAAAGGTATATGCGGACCATGGGCTTCAATCTGGATGCCGATGTGAAGACTGACTATATGCTGTCTGTTACGCTAAAGGAATTCAACGTGAATTATCTTTCGGGCATTGGCTGGTCAGGTATTGTTAACATGGAAATTGAGGTGTATGACAACAATCGGCAGTTGGTCTATCCGAATGTCTCGATTGTTGGAAGATGCAACAGAAATGGTTCGGGAAGTGATTATAACACAGCTACCTCCGTAATGAATACGGCTTACGTCAATGCTTTGGAAGACATAGATTGGGATAGGATTGCTTTCTTCCTTGACAGGGCAAGCAATCCCGCTTTGGAAGGGAACAAGCAAGTCCAAGGAGCAGGAAACACCGCTTTAGAGCATCTGGTAATCCGTTGGTATGTCGATTCAAGCCCGAAAGGTGCGGATGTTTATTGGAGAGTAGTGTCTTCCACTCCCGATGTGAAGAACAACAATGAGAACTTTCTTGGGTCAACACCTTATGAGTCGACGGAAACTTTTGACATCAAAGGACTTACATACAACAATTCTGGAAATGTCCAAATTGAAGTGACCTGTAGAAAACCAGGCTATATCGATCAAAAAAAGAGATTCGATCTTCGTCAAGTCATCGACCAAAAGGAGATTTCCACGAAGTTCAATTTGATAAAAGAGGAATAAATCGGTTCAACGAAACCCGAAAACAAATAACAGTCTGAATTTTTTCAAGAAACGGCTCGCATTCATTTTTGAATCGAGCCGTTTTCACATTTTCTGGACATATTTTTCGGCATAATTACACATTTTCTGGACATAATTTTCATCGATTTTACACATTTCATGTTTTTATCGGAAATGCTTTGAAAAAAGGTAATGTTGCCAAAAATGGTTGGTGAGATTGCCAAAAAAACATCAAAAAACAG